>WLWI01000538.1_pt1 | contig 34600 bp, 15 predicted proteins | sample 6701501 | NCBI WGS metagenome assembly WLWI01 (sample SAMN12718690, study PRJNA515312) | sponge metagenome | isolation source: marine sponge | host: Mycale hentscheli | place: New Zealand: South Island, Marlborough, Capsize Point | collected 2014-11-01 | reverse complement strand
TCATCAGAACTTTTCTCAGTCTCTGGACAGTTTTCAATTTTTGTTGTAGTAAACAAATCTGAGCAATGCTTAGTCAAATGAATTCTTTTGTGAAAAGTGATAATTAAAACAATAGGCACTATTAACATTGTGAGAAAAAGAAGCGCTACAACCGCAATGATGATGGGTACACTGGATGTAGTAAAGTTAGTTATTGATGGTATATAAGTATTGCTGTCTTCGCTCGTTCGCATGTTAGGTGTACTGCTACTAATCAAATATTTTTCTGTATTTTTTGAAGTTGGCTCTATATTAGATCATTCACCAAAGAAAGCATCCAATTGTAAAGACATTATAATGTGATTATTTGTAACATTTGAATTGTACTATTATTTTCTAAGAGACAACTGATGTTTAATTTAAGAATAATATCATATCTATAATAAATTAATTTAACATGATTCTCGTCTATTGGTACTCATTTTGAAACTATTATCAAGTTCTGACCCTTCATAAAAACTAGATTGAAACTTTCCACCTAAAGTGGTCTGGAAAAAAGCAAAGGAAAAATGTGAAAAAATCTTAATTGTCGCCGGGGATTTGAACCCAGGGCCACTGGTTTAGCCATCAGTGCTCTAACCAAGCCGTTTCAACCCACATATTATGGCTCCTCTCCGGAGGGGGAGGTGTTTCTGGTCGACACCAAAAAGGTGTTCTGACGGCACATAATTCATGGTCTGTTGAGTATGAGACTGCAGCAAGTGGTACTACTCAACAGTGTAGAGGTAAAATGTGAAAGTCTTGGATGTCGTGGGTTGTCGTAGCTCAATACTGGTGGCTAAAGCCAGTGGCCCTGGGTTCGAATCCTCGGGGACAACTAAGATTTTCTCACATTTTTCCTTTGCCAGACCCCTTTAGGCGAGAAATTTTCAATCCATTTTGAAACTGTATTACCTGGTTCCAAATCCATGCATACTGAAGTAGTTGATGATGTTGATGTGCTGATGATATCAGGTAACTGACAATCTAATTGAGAATCATAAAATGACATCTCAGCAATATAGTATGGGAGAGGAAATTGTGAAGTGATACTGACTTGAAATGATAAAGTAATTTTATTAGTATTAATGGCAACGAATATGCCACATGCTCTTATTAGGTGGTTGCATGACATGTGATTGATAGGAATATTAATTATACGGCCTCCATTTTGAAGAATAACCTTTCCTGCTGCTCCCATGTTTTCTTGGTCACAATTTAACATTACTATTTCAAATGCTTTAATACCAGAAGAAGGATAAGAGAATTCAAATGTAATAGTAGTACTAAGATTAAGTACTAGTAGTTGACTTGCCCAACACGTGTTGTTATTTCTTCCAGTGAGTGAGGGAATTACTCCATCAAATAAAACACTGCTTTGTGGAGTAGTACATACTTGGCTACCATCCATAGTAACTGAAGTATTAGGACAGTCGCCATTCTGTGATGATCCATAATTCATTAATGGACTCTGTTCGATTCTATATTTGATAGGATTCACTAATATGCAAAACAATTACATTAAATAATTATGAAATGTAAGTCTAAAAAGGTGATTTGCAAAAAAATGTGCTTATTAACTTTGACAAATACTTTGTAATATCTTTTGGTAGGTTTTAATTGTTCACTAAAGATGAGAAAGTAATCAGAATGTGTGAGTTATCATGGCTAGATAATTGAATATTTAGTATGAAGACATTATTACATGATTAATAGACATGAAGCTAATAGAATTGTATGATTTTGTGCTCTCCTGATACTTCACTTAAGTTGTTTACACAGTATAATAACATTGTTAAAATGAAAACCCAATAGCATTATAGCAACACTATGATATGTATGATTCTTTAAACCTATTATTTACAAAGTCTTACACTCACCTTTTCTTGTATAAGAGAAAGCAACAATATACAATATCCACACTAAAATTTTTACCATGGTACTTGAAATCATCATCCAATTTTTCTAATAAAATAATGAAAGTATAAAGTAAATGAAATATTGTTATTCCAAAAAAGATGATTCCTTTACACATCATGTGAATGTGATTAAAAGTTAAGTACTCAGATGATCACCAAATATGTACCATAATACTGGAGGCTCTATTGTGAGTACTCTAAAGAAATTTGTAAAGTTGTTATTTGCTAAAATTTTATCTGAGAATAATTAACATCATAACATGGCTGGCTTCAATTAAGCTATTATTTTGTATGCTAAATATAATAGAGATAAATCCAATCGTGTCAACATTCAATACCCTTTTAAAACATGGAAGTCTGTACAATCAGGCTCCTGACAGTACAATGATAAAGTGAGAAGTTTTTGGTATTTAGAAAAAAAAAATTTTGAGCTTCCAATACTTCGTTAGCTATTAGCTGTCACGTCTATTCTCAGATTGATAATTCTCAAATCGCTAACATTGTATTATTGTATATTATCAGCTATTTTCTGCTCCCTACTATTTTGGGAGGATAGAATGATGTCAAAAGTGAAAAATTAACATAGTCAAAAAGTTCCAGGGATAAAAAGAAACTTATAAAAATAGAAAATTACCATTAACCTGTCAAGAGAGTGAGCTAAGTCAGACTGTAGCATAAATAGTATAGTTAGCTATGTAAGTAAAAATGTGTAGTGTAGTTGTCACTGAAATAGAATCCATAGAAGGACCATTCGATTAACGCTCCAGCGTTTCCAGTGCTACAACTGAGCTATTACAGCCAATGGACAATTTAATAATTCAATTCTGTATAAAATCCTGTGAAAGTGAAAGAATACATCTAATGAATAAAAGAAGGCTAGAAAGAAATAATTTATTCTGTTTCTAAAATGAAAACTTTAGCTGCCTGGTCTGAATTAGCTCATTACATAGTTCTTGCTGTATGACTTTATAATAACAAAGATTGTTAATCGTACAATTAATGAAGCAGCAAAGGTGTGATATGTCTGCACTACGATACCCACACAAGCTAGCTAATAAATCAAGTCACACACCGATCAGGTAACAATATAGGTGTGCAATAAAAATCCTAGATATAAATGCTGTCTTTATTGTAGAAGCTCGACAATACAAGGGACACTCACTGACAGTCTCAATCCAAAACTCCACTTTAAGCACTTGGTAACTTCTCAGCATCAATAAAGACCTACCTCATAACACAAGACTTACCTCATAAAACAAGACCTACCTCATAACACAAGACCTACCTCATAACACAAGACCTACCTCATAACACAAGACCTAACACAAGACTTACCTCATAACACAAGACCTACCTCATAACACAAGACCTACCTCTTAATGCAAGACCTACCTCATAAGACAAAGACCTACCTCTTAACACAAGACCTACCTCATAACACAAGACCTACCTCATAACACAAGACCTAACACAAGACTTACCTCATAACACAAGACCTACCTCATAATACAAAACCTACCTCATAATACAAAACCTACCTCATAACACAAGACCTAACTCATAACACAAGACCTACCTCTTAATGCAAGACCTACCTCATAACTACCTCATAACACAAGACCTACCTCTTAATGCAAGACCTACCTCATAATACAAGACCTACCTCATAACACAAGACCTACCTCATAACACAAGACCTACCTCATAACACAAGACCTACCTCTTAATGCAAGACCTACCTCATAAGACAAGACCTACCTCATAACACAAGACCTACCTCATAACACAAGACTTACCTCATAACACAAGACCTACCTCATAACACAAGACCTAACACAAGACTTACCTCATAACACAAGACCTACCTCATAACACAAGACCTACCTCTTAATGCAAGACCTACCTCATAAGACAAAGACCTACCTCTTAACACAAGACCTACCTCATAACACAAGACCTACCTCATAACACAAGACCTAACACAAGACTTACCTCATAACACAAGACCTACCTCATAATACAAAACCTACCTCATAATACAAAACCTACCTCATAACACAAGACCTAACTCATAACACAAGACCTACCTCTTAATGCAAGACCTACCTCATAACTACCTCATAACACAAGACCTACCTCTTAATGCAAGACCTACCTCATAATACAAGACCTACCTCATAACACAAGACCTACCTCATAACACAAGACCTACCTCATAACACAAGACCTACCTCTTAATGCAAGACCTACCTCATAAGACAAGACCTACCTCATAACACAAGACCTACCTCATAACACAAGACTTACCTCATAACACAAGACCTACCTCATAACACAAGACCTACCTCATAACACAAGACCTACCTCAACACAAGACCTACCTCATAACACAAGACCTACCTCATAATGCAAGACCTACCTCATAACACAAGACCTACCTCAACACAAGACCTACCTCATAACACAAGACCTACCTCATAACACAAGACCTAACTCACAACACAAGACCTACCTCAACACAAGACCTACCTCAACACAAGACCTCCTGCTGATGGATTTGTGTTTATCAAGAACAAACTGTGTAAATAAAAAAAATGGTACCCATTGAAGTCATATAAGAGAGCTAAGAGCTAGGCAAAACAACTATAGCCATAGAATGATGTAATATATAATAATGTGGTTTTGATGAAAATAGTTACTACATATCTTATCTGTTCTACAATAGCAGAGTTTTTTTAATCTCTTCTTTGAACTCAGTCTTTTTCAATTTCATGTTTTCGTCTCGCTATCTTTTTTCTCCTGCTGTTTGGGTAGCTTTGTGTCCATGTTTTCTAGCATTTTCAACCATCTTAGATCCCTAGCTAGTTTTTATGCGGATCATTTCTATTGCATTCTACAATACTCCTCAATAATAATGTTGCTTCACTATTTCTTTCTCAGCCTTTTTTTTTTTCACTCGTTAGATGTATTCTCTCTCTTTAGATTTTAAACAATACAGAATTAAAAAATATTTGGTCACCATTGGGAATCGAACCCAGGACCACTTGCTTAACCACAGGTACTCTGCCACCGAGCTACAACAACCAGCCGGCAAACAAACACTCCAATTCTGTATTTATAGTATTTAGGGGTTCTGCTATGCTACAGTCCTGCTCTCAGCAGATCAATGGAAATTTTCTTTTATTCAAAGTTTCTTTTTTTTATCTGTGTTTTTGTTTGCTGGCCAGTTGTCAAAGCTCAGTGGCAGAGCGCTTGTGTGTTTAAGCCTGTGAATGAGAGAGAATACATCTAATGAGAAAAAAGGCTGAGAAAGAAATAGTGAAGTGATAAATTAGCAGAGTAAAAAATGTATATGGATAGAAAGAAAAAAAGAAAGAAAATTTCCGTTGGTCAGTTGAGAGCAAGACTTGAAGTGTCTGTTAGCCGGTTGGTTTTGTATCTAAGTAGCAGAGAACTTGTGGGTGAAGCAAGCAGTCTTGGGTTCCGATTCTCAGTGGCAAACAAATATTTTGAATTATGTATTGTTTAAAAAAAGTCTGCAAAAAAGAGAGAATACATCCAACAATGTTGCTCAATATTGCCATGGAACTTCATAATATGCCAAAGTGCATTAGTAGAGAAGGGTATACCTATCAGGGTAGGCTCAACAGGGGGGCAGGGGGAATCACCCCTCCAAATTAACATTCTTTTGTTTATTATGTTATTAATTGGGGAACGATGCTAAGGGCTACATAAGTTTGTATAAGTAATCACAACAGCATGATGGTTTAGCCAGTCTTTAACTATTCCACCCACTTCAGCAACTGTTGAGAGCTCATTTTCTACTTCAAGAAAAGATTTCACTTACTTACAATCTACTATGACTGAAAAGCATCTGAACAACTGCATGCTACTTAGTGTTCATGAATAATTTACAGATGGCTTAGATCTTCATGAAATAGCAAGAGAATTTATTCATTCTAAAAGACGATTGCAAGAAGTATTTTGGACAATTCACTGTTAGTTAATAGCCAGCTATATTCTTTCTTGGACACATGTACTACACCTGCATTTGCATACAAGTGAGGGCAAAAAAATCTGTACCAGATAAAAAGAGGGATGTAGGAATGGAAGGGTTCTATAAACGTCAATCTCATACCTACATTATTGCCTCAACTGGTTGTTATCAAAGTCCACTAGCAATAACGTATGTGTGAGATTGACGTTTATAGAACCCCTCCATTCCTACGTCCCTCTTTTTATCTGGTACAGATTTTTTTGCCCTCACTTGTTTGCCTTATTTTTTGACATGCAATGATGCTTTGACAAGGTTCACACCCCTTACCATTCTGGAAATATGCAATGAACCCTCTAGGGGTCAAAGTACAGACTTATAATATTGTTGGTGAAGTAAGCCGTGAATGCTGACCTTTGACCTCTGGCGGCCTTGACGGTTGTAGTCAAAATGACTAGACGAAGAGAATGATACCAAGAAGTTCTACCAAAATGTGGCGTAGTGTCATATATTGGATCTGGTAAAATGTGAAAATTGGGCATATTTTTCACTGACTTCGAGGCTCCCTGGGGCGTGAAATTCACACCAACACTGAATGTAACTATGCCGATGCGCTGGAGACCATGAAAAGGAACGCGTTGGTACAAGTTCCACGTTCATATCTCTAACGGTTTCGGAGTTACGCGCTGCAACAAAAATATCTGAAGAAGAAGATGATGAAAATTATGATTATTATTATTAGGAACGTCCTGATGAAAACGGCTCTTTTTCAAACTACCATATTTCCGTGGTTTTTCGAGGTAGAGACTTGAAATTTTGAAACAGCCTTCTAGTTGCGTTGAAGTTTATCTGAACCAAATTTGGTGGCCTTCGGCCACCCGGGGTGTGAGATATGGCGGCCAATGTGTTGTATTAGGTCAATGGGACGGCCGCGTTATTCCTACGTAGGGAGTGCTAGCGCACTCCCTGATAGACCAAGGTATATTTTTAGCTGGAGTTGCTCAGGTGTTTGGCTTAGGAAAGTCCACAATTTCAGACGTATAGAGAGACAAAAAGAATATAGAAGAGTCTTTATTTTCTGGTGGCCTGAAGAAGAGGTGCATTGTCTGGAGAAATAATGATAAAGATTTTATAATGATGTGTATTCTGGTTTACTCAGACAAAAAACTTAAAGGTACACCATTAAATAGTCCTTTAGTTAATGTTAAAGTTGAAATACTGTATTAATAGTGTTTTAGTCATTTAAATATTTTAGTACGAAGTTAAATTTGTTATATTCAAAGTTGTGTACATTTCACAGTTATGTACACCTCATTTCCCAAAGGCTACGTAACTCTGAGGTTCTGCCGTAATAGGAAGGGCCTCCAACTGCCGGGGGAATGTAAAAAAAATGCTTCCTCCGGGAACTATGATGCAAAAGTCACCTTTGCTCCTGAAAACATATTCCAGGAACTGTTTGCCTGTGTTGGGAGAATTAGAGGCTGTAGATGTAGAGTATGGGCAGCAAAAACACCAATTACGTCCTATTGTAGTGTATGGAGAGGGTCCCAGTTTATTAGGCCGGGATTGGTTACACCACACTAAACTGGACTGGCACCACACTAAACTGGACTGGCGGAAAAATCCAAACTGTCACCTATCATGAAGTGGGAAGCCTGGAATGTGTTCTTGATCGATATTGGAAAATATTCAATGACGAATTGGGAACAACTAAAAGTTATACTGCAAAAACTCTATGTTGACCAAAGTGTACAGCCAAAAAATTTCAAATCTCGTACCGTTCCCTATGTCATGAAAGGAGTGAATGAAAAAGAGCAAGTGTTTCTTTATGTGTGGCTCTGTTGAATACTAGGGCATAGTGTGGATGCAGATGGAATATGAGATACTCCTTAGAAGGTTGCAGCCATTGAGAAAGCACCTCAACCACAGAATGTTGCACAACTAAAGTCTTTCCTTGGATTATTGAACTATTATCGAAAATGCGTTGTCCAGGTTACAAAACTGAAGGGTAATCAAAACACTCATCAGAGACTCAGCGTTTTTATTTGTGGAGTCACACCTTCAAAAGAAGCGCAAGCCACAGGAAGCCAAGTATGTTGCAGTCGAAAGTGACCTGGAGCCAGAAGACACGACCTCAGAAACTGAGTATCTTTCTCTACATCATCTCTGACGGGGACGCACACCTCCAAGCCATGTACCCATGGTAGTTAGTGGGGTTCCACATATATCTGAATAGATACAGGTGCTACAGTCACTATAATGTCTAGGCTGCTGAGAATAACACTTAGACTGGTGCACCTGCAGCCTTGGTTCCTCCATCTTCTTTGATCTGCAGACTTGAGTCAGATGTCCTAGTTTACCACAATGGTAGCATGTCACTGCACAATACCGACACTTTTTCTCAAAATGACCTTCCTTTCCACACTTGTACCAAGCTTGGTGACAACATTCACTTGGATTTCCCCTTCCTTCAAGGATCTGGAATTCATCATGGCTGCCTTAGCACCTTGTGATTTTTCTAAGGCTTTCTTGAGTGTCAGATCTGGGACCGCCAGCAATTTCCTCTGGGTGTCCATTTGTCTGATGCCACATACCAGCCTATCCCTTAAACCTTCGTCCAGATGATTTTCAAAACAGCAATGTGTAGTGAATTTCCTCAGCTCAGCCATGTAGTCATCTATAGTTTCACCAATAGCCTGATTACGCTTGTGAAAATGAAGTCGTTAGGCTATTACGAGCAGCTATGGCTCGAAATGTTACTAGAGCATGGCTACCAAATTGTCCAGTGATTTGTCCTTGGGCAATCAGAGTGCCACCAGGTTACGGAGAAGTGAGGAAGTCTTGCTACCTATGACAGTTAAAAAAAACCAACAGCAACCTTTCTGTCGTTGTCCACAGCGTTGGCTGTAAAGAAAAGTCTCACGGGTTTCATGTAAGCGGAGAAGAGTTCATTCTCAGGACGGTACTCCTGTAGATTTCCAAACAGTGGAGAAGCAGATGCTACCGCCAAATGTAATGTTCTTGTTATTATAGGTTCAAATTACTGTTACAACTAACAACCCTTAACATGTTTGCAACTTCATTCCTTAAAAACATCAAATCATCAATCTGATATTATTGTCCAGACAAGCATAAATATGTGAAGGCAGTGCAATGTGTTGATGACACACAAAAGAGCTAGGCTAGCCGGCTCTTTTGTGTGTCATCAGCGCATTGTATTCTTATATTTCATGCATGCTCTTTTCAAAGTTCAGGTTACTACAACAATATCAATTGTACTTATGTTGGTATAGTTTAAAAACACCTTTCATTTCAATTTATATTTTTTTGCAAAGTTGCTGTTTTGGACTTTCTGTTACCACTATTTGGCATGATGTGGCTTCTCTACATGAATGTTCAAATGAATACACAAAAAGAAACAACCAATAATTGTTAGTAGTATTTTAGTAGTCACTATAATACTTTCACCACTGAGTTGCCAGAGGCAAAAATAGCCAATCCATTGTCACATAAATGGCTATAACAAGTATACTAAGCACTAATGTACTTAGCAACCTTTGATTACATTGTAGAGTATTCTGAGCCAGCATCATCATCAGATTCATGACTCTATAGCTGATTTACTAACATTGTCTATCAATGACTGGCTCATCACTGTAAGCATACATTACTTCTCCACCCTCTTCTCTACTAGAAGAGAGGAACAAATATGGAGACCTCAACTAATGTTGTGAGCCCAGGCCTGTGCACAACGGGATGTAAGCGATGCTTTGCATCCCTTTTCAATTTAATGCTATTCATGATTCAGTCATTCTCAGCTGAAATAATAACAACAATAGCTAATTTTCTCTTTCTAACAGCAAATATTGTTAATTTAAACTTAACCCGACATTTCGACTTCTTGCCGAAGTCCAGTTTAACCCTGAAGAGGACTTCGGCAAGAAGTTGAAATCTCGGGTTAAGTTTTAATTAACAATGTTGGCTATTAGTGGTATTCATATAGTCTTTGTCCTCCTTTAACTTCTGACTTTTGTCTTCATTTTAAACTCTGACCTGGAGTGGACAACTAATTTGTAGCTAAAGCACAGCAAACCATGATAAGTTTGGATTAGATTAGGTATCATTGAGGCTGCTGCATGAACTGGCTATTAAATGCCAGGGGCAGCTACTTATTTATGCTGTGTTAACAAGTCTTGCTATGATGAAGAGGCAAAGGCAATACATATAGACTAATTATTGAATACCGCAGAATATCACGAGTTGCCGGCTAGCATTTTCATGGGAGCCTGCGGCACTCCTGTAAATGCCACTGACAAATGAGTGAGATTCCCACATTATCCAATGATTAATCAATTTGCATCCAATGATTAATCAATTTATTGTGTACTGATCATGCACGAATGGCATAGAAACTGAGTGGCTAATGTAATGGATGCTGCCAGTGATTCGATTCTTTTTTATTCTGATAAAGTCACTGAAAATATTTTCTCTAATATTTGAGGTAGAGTAGAAAGGGAACTGAAAGGCAAGAAGTACCACCATCTTGTAGCATTGTCCTGACAATGAGGAATTAGGAAGTTTTTAGACGAGCAAAAAAAAACACTGTAATACTCAAAAGAGAGTACTACCCAACTTGAGAATGTGGTATCGTTGGTGCAATAGAATAAATTAAAAGCAAAAAATTGATAATATTCCACATAAAGAATCAGACAGACATCTTGCGGAGTGTAAGCAGTAATTTGTATGAACTGAGCACTCTTACTTCCATTCAAAGAAGTTTGGATAAACATCTGACAAAGGCCATCACAACCTACAGCATCATAAGATGAGTTTAGCTCACCTCAACAGCTACTCATAGCTAGTAATAAAATGTCTCTGCATTCTTTTGAAGCTCTATTTTATTTAACCAAATTAAAATGATTGGCACATAATGGTCTTATAGAAATAGCAGACCCTCAGGGGACACAATAAGCGTAAAAACGAAGCTTAAGGGAACGCAATAACCCAACACAATAACTTTGGTAAATAACAGAACAGCAAATATCAGATGAGGCTAGCTAGAAACTTTTTAAAATAACTTTTCCTTATCATTTAATAACTGGTGAATGTTATCAAAACAGTGTGTGGTCAAGTGTACCTCTATTTGTGCACCCCCTTTTGAATGTCCACGTAGGGGCCTGGAGCCCCCCTTTTCTGAATGACCCCCTATTTTTCCGAATGATCCCACCTATTTCCTACCATCTAGTAGAAGAAAATATAAGAGCAATAACCTTTTCTTTGATATTCCTTATCTGCAGTTTTATATTTATTGAATACACATCATCAATTAATTAATTAATTAATTAATGTGCTGAGTCAGGAATTTCAAAAATTTGTCCTTTTGATATCAGCAGACAAGAAGCTTGTAGCTCTATAAATTACTTTCTTTTGTAAAAATTTTTTTTAAATAAATATGTTTGTTTTTACTGACAATTTACCTTCATAAAAGCTTTCATTATGTTGTTTTTTTCATAATTTCCCATAATTTCATGTAGAGCATTTTTTTCTTCAAAACTAGTTATATTCATTTCTTCTTAAAAGAGCACCCCCCTCCCTCCCACACTTAAAGATTCTAGAATTGTCCCTGGTGTGGTATGATGGGGCGTGTAAGAGACTGCTAAAGGTAGGTTACTGCCACCAGAGCTGCCTGGGCTTCACGTTTCAAGGTGATCATTCCTGCAGGTGTTTAATCTGCTGGACCAAGCAAGGAATTCCTTAGGCCTTCCTCAACCAAGGGTTCAATTTGGAGGAGTTCTCAGAATTCAGAGATTGAAAGACTTATAATTCTTGCAGCACTCAATACAGACAACTGACAAACTCAAAATGAACAGACTATAATATTATGAACTAGCTAGATTTGTTGAACATGGGAAAACAGAAATATGAATGAATACACTAAGCTTGGGAATTACATAACCACAGAGAGTGAGGTGGGGAAGGCGAATGGGGTCAATAGAACAAAGGAAAGTTGAGTGGAGGGTGCTAATGGAGTTACAAGTTAAATTAATTGAGCAAATGAACAAATAAATTAAGGAAGTAATAAAAAATAGTTCTATAGTTTGCAGAACGTGGAGAGGTATTTACCACATCTCCCCCTTCTTCTTCAAGGAAGTTCGTCCTGAGTCCAACCTTGACGGAATATAGCATCTGGAAGTACATTCTTCTTGCCTTCAACATACTTTATAGTGAAATCAAAATCCAGTAGCTGAAGTCTCCAGCGCCAAAGTCGGTTGTTCAACTTAGGGGAATAGAAGAAATGAACCAAGGCACGATGATCCGTCAGTAGGGTAAAGTGCTTGCCATGGAGATAGAAGGTGAAATGTCTGATGGTCTCCAGCATGACCAGGGTTTCTAGCTCAGTCGCAGAGTATTTCTGTTCTCGGGTACACAATTGACGTGAATAGAACGCAACCGGTAGAGCAACATCATCCCTGGAAACACATAGCGCTTCACCCACACACCATAGATGGAGGCATCACAACATACAAGAAAAAGATCTATAAGTATAGTGTGATTAACAACTGCTGATATAATGGAATGAAAAGCTTCAGTCATTGTCGTTGTCCATGACACATAAGTTGGTGATGTGCTACTCACTGATGGATATAAATAACAGGTGAAATCTGAAAACGAGTGAATAAATTTTCTGTAGTAGTTGCACATTCCCAAGAATGATTGTAACTGTTTCTTCGTTTTCAGGATAGCATAATTTCTGAAGATCTCGACTCTGGCCTCAGGTATGGAGAGATTTCCTTCACCAACAACCAAACCCAGGAACTCAAATTTTCTAGCTACCGCCCCAAAGACATTTTGTTAATTTAACTGTTAGTCGGTGGAACTGCAGTCGCTCCAGAACGGATCTGATATGGGTCAAATGAGAAAGCCAATCTTAAAAAAAAAACACAATATCATCTATATATGGACTACTAAACGATTCTAACCCATCATAACAACGTCGCATGAGCAACTGAAATGTTGCCGGTGCATTACACAAACCGAATGGCATGCGAGCATATTCAAATTTTCCATACTTGCAACAGAAAGCAGTAAACTTCTTGGAACATTCAGACATATGGATTTGGTGGAAGCCTTTCGCTAGGTCAACTTTTGACAAGAACTTTGCGGCCAATCTAGCTATTACTTCCTCAGTGGCATGTAAAATGGTTCTGCGACAGTTATGTAATTAAGCTTACGAAAATCCACTACAATACGTATGGTTCCATCTTTTTTCTTCACAGGTATAGGCGGGCTACACAAACTACTCTTGCTGTGCACAATGATCCCAGATCAAGCAAGCTATCAAGTTCAGCTTTGAATTGAGGCTCAACTTGCAGCAGTGGTAAAGTGTAACTTGGGGACCAGAGTGGTGTGTCACTTGCGACTCTGATAACATGATAAGCAGAGGTTGTATTTCCTGGTCTATCAACAAACACAGCAGGGAAATCATTCAACACTAAATCAATTCAGAGATTTGGGACTCAGAGAGTTCAGGACCTTTCAAGTGAGCAGGTACCAAGGACTCAACACAAGAGTAACCACACTCTGAATCCACCACTGTTAATACCTTATACTTCTTCTACTGATTAATGTGATTAACCTTTGATTTATACTTCTTACCCTCAGTAGGGACAATTAAATATGTAACATCAGATATACGATCAACTATCTTATATGGACCCTCCCAACTGGTCTCTAAGACCAGGAGTCTTTTTTCAAACTAAGTCGTTGGGCTTGAAAATACGTAAAGTGGATTTTTCTCGGTCTGTGACTACTATATCTACTAATTCAGACTTGAGACATTGTAAGGTAGAGCTGATACTGTGTTGTAAGGTTAGCATAAAATCTGAAATATTAATAGGTGATGAACTTTGCCAGATCCAAAAGGATTTCAATGTTGAAATTATATTAGGGGTTGTGGTCCCATAATGTAATTCACATGGAGTGTAACCACTACGAGTATGTGGCAAGTTCGTCAAGAAAAATACAGCTAAATCTACCACCAGTGGCCAATCTTTATGGTCATCAATGGATTGCTTCAAAACAGATTTAAGAGAGGAATGGAACCTTTCTAATTTCCCATTAGTCTGAGGGTGTTAGGGACTGGTGCGAATAGGGCTAATAGCTAGTAAGTTGCACATTTCTTTCATAACACGTGACATAAAATTAGTACCTTGATCAGTTAATATTGAGGCTGGTACTCCTATATCTATGATTATCTTCAGGAAGTTGGTTGCAGTTTCCTGGGCAGTGTATCCCTTCATAGGAAACGCAAAAGGAAAATTGGATGCCAAATCCATAGCAGTTAAGATGTATACATAGCCAGATTTGGAACGTGGTAGGGGACCCACAACATCTAGGGCAACCTTCTGAAACCGTTCAGTAATCACTTCTGGCTCAACTAGGGGTGCTTTAGGGGGTTGTTTCTTGTTATTCAGTTTGAAAACGTCACAAGAAGTTACAAAATTCTTAACATCACGTGCTAAGCAGGGCCATGTGAATTCTTTGTTAATTGCCATCCAAGTCACCGCAATGCGAAATGGGTCTAAGAGGCTTCGGTAACACAGTGACATGATGTTCAAAACCGTTGACAGCGACAAAAGTAGTAATAATTTTGGTTTTTGAAAAAATACCTTTTTTCATTAGACCTCGCATACTCACGGAGTTTAGCCAGGCTGTCATCAGTCTGTTGCATCTCAATTAGCTGGGAAGAGTCAATACCATCAAATTTAATTATTGGGATAGAAAAAAGTGTTCAAATCAGATGGAGTTGCAGTACAGATGGAAATATCTGGAGAATCACTAGAGGAATCAGATATAGAATCAGTGGGAAGAATATCAGACAGAGGTATTTCAGAGCTTTGTTCAGAAGTATCACTAACATTGGGTGTCACAGAAATTTCATCATGAGAAGGAATTGAGCTAAGGTCACGAAGGGAACCATTATCAAGCATCTGATTAGCATCACGCTCAGTATCTTCACATTGTTTATCTCTAGCTTGGGCTCTAGTGAGATGGACAGAATGTTCATGGGACTTGGCAATAGAGAGATATTCATCAATGTCATCACCCAGATCCCTAACCATAAGAACATACTTCTTGGGCAACCCCCGATAAACAGCCAAAGGTGAACGGGTCAGTAACACCATTAGTAGTAACAGGTAAGACATAGCAAGGGGCTTTCACAGGAACATTTTCAATACCATTGACTGTAACATAGGGTGTAGCCTTGTCTGATTGCAAAATAAGGTCAGGTGAGATTAAAGAAATGGATGCACCAGTATCAATTTCAAAATCACAGCCAATACCATTCATTGAACCTTTCAAGAACACATTATAATTCTTTGGTTTTCCATTGATACGATTTTTACAATTTAGACCAGACACATCATCATTGGATGGCTCATCACTATCGCTAAGCACACGATTCACTCTCTGTTCTTTATCTTTGTTCTTTGTTGCACTAGAGTTTGTTTTCTGATGATTCGATCTGGAAGAACTTGAGCTGCTAGAATTATGAGTGTTTGAATGGTGTTTAGCTTGTCGAGGTTTGGTACATGAGGCACAACATGGCCTTTTTCACCACAATTATAGCAACTAGGTGTAAACTTTTGTTCAGAACCTTCTAGTTTAGGCTTAGATGCAGTGCGACTATAAGAATTAGAGGAGTGATGAGAGTTATGCCGATTATCATAAGAGTAAGACGATTTGTCTCTCGATGAATGTCTAAATGGTGACATGTACTGATCATACAACTGTATACGCTCTATTGGTGCTTAGGAGAGTTAGAAAAAATAAAAGCTCTGCTTTCTGGTGTTAGCGGGTAAAGCATTAATGAGCTAGATAAGCTTTCAGAAATCTGAAGTACCAATTCGTCACTGTATTTGTTATTCTCTAGATTGTGACGAAGGATAGTAAAAAATTTATGGGATGTTTGTTTCATCCAAACTGTAGCTGACAGACTACTATTGGGCCTATATGAATTGTAAAAGGTATCAATGCAATCATTTATGCTGAACCCACCCAAGCTCCATATAGTTGTCAACACTAGCAAAATAAGTGTTTAAATGCCGACCTGAAAGAAGGAATTCTAATGCTGTAACCCACTTAAATCTGTCTATTTCATGCACACACATAAAGCGCTCAAACCTTGTGAATTTAGGGAAAAAATCCACTGGGACTTCATCCTGGTGATGGATCTAATGTCTTTGTCTGCCTTGTCTTAAAAAATAGTTAGTTTGCAAAATGTGGTGAGGTATTCACCACACCTGGTATCACCTTCATAAATTCTGAAATTGCTATAAAAAATAATGCTTATAACTTGCTTTTTCTACTCTTCTGATCGTGGTATTGATGCGAGGATGTAGTCTTTTACCACAGAGGTTTACTTAGCAACTGATGGTTTGGTATTACAGAAACACGTTTACTTTAATTTAGTAACAACACAGATAACCAAAATACAATGAGTTATTCTAGTACACATTTCAGTCGATTAAAAAATTCTAGATTTCTACAGGTCATGACCCCAAACTGGTTAATCTGGCTTTGGCAATGAAGAGGTTAAAAGCCAAGAGAATTAAATATGAAATTTTCTTGAAATTTACTCACTGTAATCAATGTACGTACATGAATAAGAAACGAATTTACTTGGCTTGAATAAAACATAATTTTTTTAATTTATTTATTTATTTTTTTATTCTTGTAATTATAGAAGTTTAGAAAGGCCAAGAAGGAAATTCTGGATTCTAACCCTAACATTTTGACTAAAGATTTTCCGTCAGGAAAACATCTTTGCGATATAGCAGCAAAAATTTCTAAGGACTGGAAAACCAAATATTATTTGTTTAAATTGGAGGAGTCAGATGTGGAAGACATCACTCAAGGACCTGACCGAGATGATCCTGTAGGACAAAGGTTAGGATATTAACATATTAACATATAACTAGAAGAGAGATTTATTTGAATTGTATGTTGTTAGGCAAAGGGTTTTGAAGAAATGGAGAGGAAAAGACCCATCACCTACTTATGAAAACCTTCTTGTCATCTTAGTGAGAGGAGATTGGAAAGATGCACAAGATGTTCTTATAAAACTATGTACTAATACTAACTAGATCACATGATAACCACAGATTTTAGACAGCTGCTTTTTTAGTATGTTTAGTCATTGTATTTTTTATTTAGTGTTTTATAGTATTTTTATGAGACTACTGTGACCATTGAAAAGTGCTTTTTAAGCAAATTTTGAGTGTTATATAAATTTCATATTCTCACATGTTAAGGAAAATATATAAATTATGCGAAACATCAATAGCTTGCTGAAATGCTAAAGAAGAGGAAAAAGGGCAATGGGGCTTAATGCCTGTGCTGCATAATATTAGTAGTACTAACATGTTAAATTTTTGCTCTTTATTGTCCTTTTTTTTTCTTTCATATGTGTGAAAGGTTATTCTTTATATTTTATTTCGTTTCTTTTTGTGTTAAAAGTACTACTATTAAAAGGATAAGGGGGAATATTCTATTAGCTAATTATGTTCTCAGCTTATATAAAACAATTCAAAGGTTCAGCAATCTTCTAAGTATGAATCACCTTTAAGGGAATCTGCATGTCATACAATCAATCTAACCTAATAATATTGGAGGGGTATTGGCCCCTAGAAAAGATGAAAGTCATCTGACTTGGAATAGAATAGGATATTGAGGTGCAGGTTCTGAGTGCACATCATTAGCTTGCATTTTACCTCTAAGATCTTCATGAAAAGACGTTTGGAAAAAACAACCAACAAGAGATTTCTTTTTAGGCTAAGTAAGTCATGAATGGAAAGCAGTGCTAGAAAAGTGTTCTTTTATGCTGGCTGATAACAGTGGCAAGGCACGTTTAACTGCTTTATTGGTCTTCGGGTATTGGCTCATTTGGCCATATAGAATGGTTGTTTAAGCATTGTGTGATAAGTCAGTTGTGAAACATGTAAGGTCCATTGATGCATCGGATTGTGGGGCCAAAGATAGTTCTAAACAACTACTCCAAATAAAATGACCACATTGGGTACGGGACATTTGGTCTACTCAGAGTTTGGTCCTTTCTCAGAGATACTTTGGTAAATGTCATTATTTGTGATAAAGAGTTAGGGAAAAATTATTTGTGATAATGAGTTAAGGAAAATTAAATTAAAAATACGTTCATTATTAACTGATGCATGTCTTATTGTGGCTATCTGAAAGGTGTCCTGATGAAGAAATTTTTCCATCTGAAGTCTCAATAGCCTTCTTGTGGCTATAGGTACTTTGATAAGGATGTGCTGCTGCTGGAGATGCAATTTTCTGTAAAAACAACTTTCCAGAATAAGGGGATTGTTTGAGGCGGTATTTGCAATGAACCACACCAGTCTTTATTTTCGTAGCAAGCCAGGTGATTTTCCTAGTCGATAACATTTGCGGTCCACCCCAGCATGGATATTATTTCCTGCATTATTGTACAGATGAAGATTAAAATAGAAGCATCAAACTTTCAGCGAGCATTTTAACAAAGACCTTTTGTCCCAGACAAAATTGGATACGTAGAAGTAGTAGTGTAGTTTTTATTAGCTTACACGTGACCGCAATCTAGCTCTCAAACTCTCAGTAGTCGCTCGTAGAGGGGTGAATGTATTTATTTTGAGCAAGATATGGGAATGAGAAATTGCTCACTGGTCGGAAATAAGAGGTAGTTGCTTCTGGGAGGTTCCAAATGCACTGTATTTCTTGTAGATGCAATCGGGTGCGCATGATCTGGTCTCTCCAAAGAGGTTGACCGCTTCTCCGAGATGTTGTTAATAGAAGTTTTACCGTAGAAATTATTTCAGATGAAATAGGCGAGTCTGGGGATGTGACTAGCTAGCAGAGAGGAAAATTGTTGTAGTGAAAGAGCTCATGGTAATTGCAACAGCTCTATATGAGGTCTTGTTGGGTGTTCAGAAAAAAGGTGAGATCTAGGGCAAAAAGTAGAATTTCCTACTTCCACCACCCTTTCCAGTAGAGGATATGGCTATAAGCCCTGCATCTAGAACAATAGCCTTATACTCTACCAGAAAAGTGGAGAAAATGTGAAATTTCTTAAATACTTAACGACAGGAAATTCCAGTTTTTGCCCTGTGTGCAACACAGTCATTGTTGTTATGAACTCTGGGAATAACAAGTATCCTGATGTATTTGATTCAACCTCTAGCCTTTTTTGGAACAAGACACTCTTTCTAACTATTGCTACGTGTTGTTCAGTTGTTGCAATTGTGGTTCAAATCACTCTGCTATTTAGTTCTTCAACTCTTCCAGCCATTAGCCTAGAACTCTATTTCATCGCATGCATCTCTTCATTGCATAATTTTTTGAATACTATTCAACTTCCTATTTATTTGCTCATCGTTGTATTATCATCCCACTTCAATTCAATATAATTTCAAAACCTATTTACTTTGATTGTCTGGGGTGTTGTCTAACTTCACCCTAGGCTAGCATACAGCGAAACATTTGTGCAGGAAGCGACATTCCCAGTGCAATGTTCGATTCATTCAAGGGCATGTTGTATTGCTTATACTGAGTAACCAGTCGCTACGCTTAATTGCGCACTAGACGATTCAATAACAATATAGCTGGTTCATAGCTCTATGGAGGTATGTTTAATCCTTCAAAGAGCAGACGTAAATCTTTCTGCTTAATCCTTCAAAGAGCAGATGCAATTCTTTCTGCTTTAGCATTAGTGGCTAGCTGGCATTAACAGATCAAACTTAATTACTAAACTTTTTTGTGGGATTAGAAGGAAATACTTGTCGGTTTGGATGTTCTCCAAAACTAAGAGTTTCTGATAACATAGCTTTACAGATGACATTACTAGCAAAAAGAAAGTTCTTATGCTCATGTGTTTTGATTAGAAGAAGACTCACGTGCATGCATTTAAGTTTTATATCACACAGTGTCATTGGACAAAGTCAACTCCCAAAGTTAATGGTGTGTGCAAATCTGTATGTAAATGAGATTCATAATATTGGCCAAGCATTGGACTGGCCCGCCCCCCCCCCTCCCCCTTCCCCACACCCAATTCCCCCAAGCCTGTATAAATGTGTACGAACCCCTGTACTATCCCCCATGGGAGCTTCCTAGTTCAAGTGTTAGGTTCCTTTGGTACAATTTGAAGCAAGCCTTTCCTATTCTTAGGTAGCCATGGATACCTCCCAGACAGAGTTTTAATTCTTAAGAGCAGACAAACAGAGGATGAACCAACTAACACAGAGATGTACAGCTGGAGAACTGGTGAACCACGAAAGGTACCTCTCAGCTACAGAGGCTAATATAAAGAGACATGAGAATCGCAAGAGACTAGACACGGAAAGGAAACAAGACACGGAAAGGAAACTGAGGGAACTAGCTGGCAGACCAGAGAGAAAGGAGGACTGCCCAACAATTGAGAAGAGGAACATCTACGACAGGCAGAGAAGAGAGAGCAGAAGGAGTATTCCACACCATCAGGAAGCCAGGAGCAACAGAGACCACCACCCATACCCAACCCTCCCACTAGGAAGAAACAACTTCCACCTCATCACGGCAAAGCCAAACGAGTTGAGACCTCCTTCAGCTTGATAAACCCTACAGCAAGCAAACAACCAGGAACCAGCGGCACCACAAGGGAGAGTGAGAAAGAAGTCGAGCATAGGGAGCAACCGCCTCCAAAGGCGACCTTGCTCCGAGACCACCCCGGCCGCCAAGGCCACCACCAACTCTGGCCATACCTTCTACATCATCAGAATCGACACAGCAACAAAGACAAACTGGCAGGACTCAGCCGCCCACCCAACTCAGGAGCCAGAGGATCAAAGAGATACACAAATGATTGACCACGTTACACAAGGAGTGAGAGACTACAATTGAGTCAGAGAACCCAGAGAACATGCAAGAGTGGGAGCAGGCCATCCAACAGCCCCTGGTGACAGTCTATCAAGAGAACAGCTCGATACTCAACATATCCTCCAGAAGTCTGACACAACTGGAAGAAGAGGTACTAACACTTGGACTGAAATTCGCACCTACACCCAGGAAAGTCCCAGACCCTCTTGAATTCTTCGAGAAGTATCATAACCAGTGTCAATGGCAATATAACAAACTAATAGCCAGACCATCTAACAACCCACTGCCCACAATCATTGAGGAGCACCTGACACAAATCAAGACCAGACTGGAAGACATCACAAATCTCAAAGACCCGGAGAAACAGAAAAGATACTACCATAATCTATCAAGAGACCATCAGCAAGCCCTGTCCAACCTGAGGAAGGACAAAAGCCTCACTATCAAGCCCGCCGATAAAGGCACTTGTATAGTAGTCCAGGACACGAAGAAATATTTGGAAGAAGGCCTATCATAACTGAGTGATGTTAACACATACAAGGAAATCGAGAAGGACCCTTATTTGGAAACTGCTAAACAGGCCAACCAACTAATTGCTGACTGCCATTTCGAGAGAAAGCTACTAACCTATTTCGAGAAGGACAGATACACCACAGACCTGAAGGACGTAAGACCACAAAGACTCTACTGGTTACGTAAGGTACACAAGTCCCCCCACCAACTACGGCATATAGTATCATGCTGTTCGGGACCAACTCAGAATTTGTCACAACTATGCAATACTTATCTGAGGAAGTACCTACACATCGTGCCTTCATTAGTTAAGTCGTCCACGGAAGTCATCAGGATCATTGAACAGTTGCAAGTCCCACAAGAAGCCAGAAAATCACTACTACTCGTCTCACTTGATGTCAAAGCGTTATACCCATGCATTCCCCATGGGGTAGGAATTACCATGGCATTACAGCAGGCCATTCCAACAGACTCTCCAGTGAGCCACAACCATAACCTCAAAACCATGTTGAGGGAAATGCTGAAGATAACCCTGGCCAGCAGCACTTTCCAATTTGCAGGAAAGACCTTTAAGCAGCTGAAGGGCATCGCCATGGGCACTCCCATGGCCCCAATCCGGGCAAACTTGTTCATGGGCAAGTTAGAAACAGCTGCCCTGAACAGCTGGAGAGGTACCCAGCCACTTCTGTGGCTGAGGTACATAGATGATATTCTGACTCTCTTCCCAGGCATGGCAACCCAACTAGAAGATCTGCTACAACATCTCAATGCCCAACTCAACACGATCAAGTTCACAATATCAAGCTCTCAACACAAAATGGACTTCCTTGACATTACGGTGTTCAAAGGAGAACGATACCAGAAGGAAGGCATCTTGGACTTCAGACCGTTTTCAAAGGCAATTGACCCCCATACTTACCTGCACTACTCTTCAGCTCACCCTAAAGGAAACACCAGAGAAGTAGTAAAGGCAGAAGTAATTAGGACTTTGACGAGGTCATCATCACCAGAAATTTTCGCGCATGGACTCAAGGCCCTCCTAGAGTGGTTTACCAAGAGAGGCTATCCTGAGAAACTCCTGAAAGAAGTACTGGCAGAAGTCAAATTTGAGGATAGAGATGAAAGACTCCACACTGTGAATAGAAAGGATCTCCCACCCTGCACAACAGTACTCTCAATGAGAGCCCACCCGTCCATCACGAACGGAGAGATCTACGACGCCCTATTTGATGCGAACTTACCTTTTATTCCACTGGTATTGAGAAGAAGACCCCCAACCACAGGAGATCTACTGGTGCAAGCAAAGACTCCTTCACACTAGAAGCAAGCCACGGCTACCACTTGAGGAGCAGACCACCCAAAGAGTAAAAAACTATGTATCACGTTATCCTAACATGACCATGGAATGTCTTAATTCGTCTTTAATTGTTATGTCACAGCAGGCACCCTGGTCCTTATACTAGGGTGTGTTTTCCGAGCGCCTTCCTCGTCCTCGTCAGGCGCTCGGAAAACTGCCATCATGTGTCTATCCTGTTCATTTAGCCATCATGTGTGTATCCTGTTCATTTAGCCTTCTCTAACTTCATCCCCCCTCCATCTTTAATTCTCTTCTTTCTAATTATTTTTCTTTATCTTTCTCTGACATATAGGGGTGAGCATTGTCATTCCAGCAGAGCTCGACTTGGTGGTCAGACTGAGCTATACACAGGTTAATCAACACCAATTCATCACACATACACAAACAAGTTCTGTTCACCGGTCAACACCAATTAATATTAATCATCACACACACAAACAAGTTCTGGGTATATAGCTATCATCTCTTCTGAGTTTTTTTCATTCACCACTAGAAGGCCCAACAAGCCGAAATATTATGGTTTAAACTTAACTTCTATCTCTTGAAGGGATCACACTTGGGGTAGCCTAGTAGCAGTAGCTACAATCTATCACAGTAAAGTGAGGCTGGCCTATGTTATATCAAACCTGCCCAGGATGAGGTGAGATAGAACATAGATCCATGTTCTATCTCACCTCATCCTGGGCAGGTTTGATATAACATAGGCCAGCCTCACTTTACTGTAATAGATTGTAGCTACTGCTACTAGGCTACCCCAAGTGTGATGTACTAGTGCCTTATGATCTGAATACAACACGAGGTTCTTCCCAACAGGTAAGCACAGCTTCAAAAGGACCCAGCACTTATTTGTATATACTTTATTTAGGACAGGATAACTCAATTGGTCTACACTAATTTGAACCCAAGAAATAACTTGTGAAATGTGCCAAAAGCTCTATCCGGGGCGGAGTTCCCCAAGTGACCACACCCCATTTAATTAAAAGTGATTACATTATAGCTATGTACTAAATCATTGGAGCTTCAAATTTCTTAAGGTACTCATAAATAATTAGAATGACTATTTTTAGAGTCGTTAAAGATACAAAAGCTCCAATTGGATAAATTAGAATAATAACATTAGAAACAAGTACCTTTTTTTTAATTTTCACCTGTTACTTGCACGGTTTATGTGTATAGCAGACAGCATCACAATACAGCTCAAGGATAAGTAAGCATAAGAGGCTGAGGGTCATTTGTCATTTCATTTGTTCATTCACTTTTATCACTCAGTCATGGTAGACCTTGAGCAAAGTGTCAAGCTGGTTAGTTTCACCAAAAATCTATTTTAAGCCAATTAGGGGTGTGTTTTTATGGAGTGGGTATGGTTTTTTCCTATGCCTCAGTATCATATGTAGGATAGAGCCAAATATCGTGCAGCTGTGATTATAGACTGAGAAGTCAACATTTCAAGGTCCTAATTATACCTGCAATTTATCCTGATATTCATTGAGATATTCTTGTGCAAGAATAGTCATGATAAAGATACCAGCTGCAAAAAAGCTAGGCAGCTTAATTATGCTGTGATTATATGATCAATTTATGTGAACTGGAGTCAAGTTTAACCTAACCTATTTGGTCACCAATTTCTTTCAACACATCAAGAAAAATCATTCAGATGTCAAATTAAAATTTTTATTTCTGCCGCTAGTGATTCTTATATTTTCTAAGCTGTAAAAAGTGGAACTGGATGGTGGGGATAAGGATTTATATGTAAAATATTTTCATTTATTTCAAATTTCTCCATGATAATTAATGTGCTGCCTTCACCACATTTATTTGCATATTATTTTTAAACTTTTTTGTAGGAGAGAACCAGTTTTTTGCTCAAGCAAAGCAATCTTGAGTCAAAGTTTAGCAATATGAAATGTATATCTTAGTATTATAAGCTTATGCTGTTTTGGTTGAACCAAAAACAGTGGAATTTTTTTAGGGTTATGGGATCTATTTATCCCAGTGCCAACTAGACAAATTCATCAGTAATGCTGGCAACAGTCCTACTAAATTAATAAGAAACTTGCCGGGTGTTTTTTACACTGAGGACCAGCTGACCAAGTCTAGTGCATGTGACACCGGATGAATTAGAGATTGAACAAAGATGTTCTCACTTTCGACTTACAATGTTCTTAGGAGGGGAACTTGGGTTCAAAGGTCACGAAGGAAACCCTTTGAGCGGTGCACTTTATGGGCTTCTTCTCTTTTAATTGTGAACTAAACTCCATAAGAGTTCATGTAGAAGGTCTGTATAGGATTAAGGGGGAAGATGGCAATGCAAAAGGACATTGGTTACGTGATGAAGTCAATCCGACTAGCTCCTAAATAATTGAACTGCACATAGGGGGATGGGGGTGTGTATGTGTATGGGGGAGGGGGGGAGGGGGGAAGGATTGCAGCTCCTTTTTTACTATTATTTGCTTTAAAAAATCTGGAAATACAGCTCATGCTTACGGAATATTCTTGACAAAATGTTTGGAGGAAATTGTTAAATCCTAAGCACGCAATCACCACTTTTTCCTGAACATTTCAACCCTGAACTCTCAGCAAATGCTTTAAAATCCATTAGTGTGGTATTTTTCATTTACTGAGTAGCTTAGCTTTCATTTGTTAAGCTTTCTACAGTTTTAATTCTCATGTTGTCTTCTAACAGGCTACTCCTCAGTTCTATACCTCCAGAGCCCATAGCTTGATCATCCCACCTCAATACTCCCAAGTCAGTCACTACCTCTTGACTACAAGAAGTCCTTAGTCCCTGTAGAGCTTGGTCACCCCTTCGGTCTCTGCTCTGGAATTCTCACTGGTCAATCCTCGCACCTCGATCGCGATCGTCGGCAATCTCAACACCTCAAACACAGTCTAATAAAGCAGTGGCTGAGAGTTCTGTGTGGAAATATTCAGAAGAAATTGGTGATCTTTGTGCTTAGGATTTAAGTTTAACGGTTTCCTTACATAGAATTTGTCCACAATCGTGTTCCGTACATGGTAAGTTCCTAGCGATTACAATAATTGGAATTGTCCAGAGTAAACTTTAGCTAAACTCTTCACTGAATACATAATTGTTTTTAAATTCTTCACTGTTGATCTGTGTTACTTTGCTTAATGTAGTGTATTAATGCCATATTATCAACTATATTTACTGATGAAAATGTTAGTAATTATACACATTAGTTAAGTATTACTCATAAATATTTTAGTCCCATTAGGATGTGTACCTCTTTAGTTCATTCTTCTTTGAAAGATAGGGAATGCCTCATTTTAATTTTACAGTTGCTAACTCAAAAAGGTAAGAACATGTCGTGCCTATCTTCCATTCAGGCAGGATGTGCTTCTGCAAAAATCTATGTAGCTTCTATTGTATTACAAAGAGGCCATTAGACAGATGCCATTAGTTAGATTTTAGATGAAAAACTAGAAAACAGTTTAATTATTATTTTTTGCATAGGTTGTTGAAGTCCACAAACACGGACTTTTTTTAATAGGCTTGACTCCTTCCATATTCAGCAAGTTTCATTGGAAAGAAATTATATGCTTTAATAACTTTCATTGCGTAAGCATGAAAATGTGCACATAGTTAATTTTATGTTTTAGCCATTTTTTTTTATTTTTGCTTAGCAATATTAGCCAACTTATTACACCTAATAATTTTTAATGAAAATGCCAACAAAATTTAGAGCACTTCTATCACATATTGACTGCACAAATTTGAAATCATTCTTTATAAATTATGATGGGTCTTGTTTAGAGGTGCATTAATGTTGAATAGAGGGGCTGGGGGTTGAATGAATCAACTCAACAGAATCCATTATAACAATGTATTTAAATTTTTACATGTAGCTACATTTAAAATAAAATTTAAGTCATTGCTGTGACAATGTCATTGCAGTAAAACATTGTTAGCTAAGCAGAATTATGAAGTGAGTACGTAATGAAATATTAGTTCACAGTGCTTCCTCTGCCAGACATCTTCATGAACAAGAACCTTTTTTGTAAAGCAGAGCTGAATACACAAGCTTGTCTTGGGAGATTGATCAATGAACACAATCCTCTAGATATTTGTCGACTTTATGACAAAGGAAGTTGGGTTCCTATGGGGAAAATGATGAAATAGGTTTGTTTGAAAAACTACAAGAAGCAGTTGACATGCACAAAAAGGATGGAATGGGCAAAGTAGTGCTACAATGGTATGATGGTGAACAGGATCAAGTTTTTAGTGATAACTGTGACAAAAAAAAAAAAAGGAGAATAAGGATTGTAATGTAGATTAAACTCGAATGATTTTAGCATAATATTGCTCACCAATAATGAGATGAGCACATGAACATATACAGCAATCTCAAGATGTATTTGTAGATGCAATGTAGTCTTTTGACTGTGGCAAAATAGTTCTTTTTTCTCTCTCAGCATTTATACGAGCAGAAGCAGTGCCATTTGGGGTTATTGTGAGCAAGAAGAAATGATCACTACTGGTTTAAAGTATCTTATCTCTATTTCGCCCAACAATACTTATCTTTGAAGGAGGTTCACAGTTTGGTCCATTACTAGTAATGATTGGTGATAGTTCTGCTGAATGAAATCCACTCAATGCTGTTTGGAATTCCATCACTGTTTGATGTGTACCCTCCACTTCCTTCAGATTCGCTGGATATGGCTTAATGATGCCAGTAATGGAGTTCTTCTCAATGAGCACATAATTATTTTACTCAAGAATTGAAATTTAAAGATTTAGTGTATGCTGAAAATGAAGAACAACTTAAAGATATTTACTTTTCATTATAAAAATTTCCAATTGTGCTAAAATATTCACAATTTTTGTCCCACCTAAATTTATGTGACCTCACTGAAAGAGTAGGCACACTGCTATCAAAAGTGGTTAATCACACCAACAATTACTCCACAGTTGGAATGAAAATTTTGAAGGAACTAATATTTAGTCGAGTGAAGGCATACAATATGGTACAAATTTTCCACTGTCTGTCAGAAACACTTGAAAGCTATTATTGTCGTAAACTACTGAGTGCTTCAAACACTGACTGGAAATTCCTGGGTTTATATAAGCTGCTAAGATTTCCAAAACAGATCATTAGAATGTCTTATTGCCATTGATATGACTGCTGGTGAGTGTACTACACAAGGCAGTGATGGCTCACCATGTTCACACCAGGCTGCAGTTCAATTCACTATGATAGTGCATCAATTAACTGTATTCCAACAATTTGTCCTAAAGTTCGTCAGATGTATGCTCAGATTGCATTAGGTGATAAAGCATCAGCTATAATTTTCTTCTATGGGAATTTGCATAGCAATATTTCAAGTTATAGAGACAGATATAAGTTTCATGCGTATTTCACATTATTATCATTTGATTTAATCCAAGCAGGAGCCAGTGATGATGTTGCTAGTGAACATAACTGAGTCCCAAGCAGAAGACTATAGACAGAGAGTTAAAATGCATGCTCACAATGCTGTTATATTGAAAAAGATTTGAAGAATAAATTAGAGGAAGCAACTAATGAACAAATCCTATTTGGTGTTGAAAAGTTTGTCACTCTCATTACAGCAAGTTAAAGTAGTAGTATACCACTGTTGACTTCATCTCTGCATCATTTTAGTTAGACTTTTGGTGATACCATTAGTCGTAATAAAGGAGGTCATTTGCGCTATGGCAGAAGATAGCAGTGCAAAACTGCACCAGGAAGAAGAAAAGGAAAGTCAAGAGGAAAATCTAGACCAACACCTGGGAAGACAGTAAACACAGCAATTGTTAGGGTCAAGAAGGTGACACTACCAGATATCATTCAACAAGAAAAATGCCAAAAGGACAACAGCCACACTCCCATAATGCAAATAATAACTAAAAGACACCGGAATGCTGGTAAATGGTAGGGCAGCATTATTGTCATACTGTAGCTGGGTCTTTTGGTGGTACAAGCATTTTTATAGCTGAACATTTAATTTCATATTTTGCAAACTTGATAATACTACTTGTACCATTATAAATTAAAATGGATTTCTATGTACCACGTAAAATAATAATATAAGTAAAGGGGTCGGCGACGCCAAATAGTTAGACATGATAGAACTTGTTGATTCATTAAAAACGTCTGAACTGTAGTAAATATTGATATGTGTCAATGAATATCCATAAGCGAAGCATTTTTTTGTATGGTGTAGCAATAGTGGGAATTCCGTTCTGTCCGTTGTCCGGAACTCGGAAGGTCCGCATCTCGGAAGCTCTTAATATAGCTACAACTTTCAATAGGAAATCCATCCGTAGTTTTGTGTTTGTCCGCTGTATCGTGTTTGTCCGCTGTATCGTGGTTGTCCGTTTTTAGGAAGGTCCGTTGAACGAGGTCCGACTGTACCAATAAGCTCTATCAAATAGGTAACCCAGAAACGTCAAGGCGACTCTCCACTTCGGCCAATTATCTGAAGGGCATTTAATCTAAGCTTTCTGGAGGGCGCAATGGCAAAGAATATATCCCACCACTGCCACCATGTACAATTATCAATGTGTTACCAGAATGAATCAGATTCAACAAAGTCAATAGACTGAATATAAAATGATAAAAGGAAGTGAAATAAAACCACACCGGAAATGACAAGTTAAGAGTACATTTAGTCACATCAGCAATATTACCATTTGGCAACTCAGGCGTCAAGTGCTATGGGACCTTTACCCTCTTGTGGTAAGCATTTAAGCAAGCTATTGATGTTTTGCATGCTTCTGTATTTTCCTCAATATAAGTATATGAAATTCATATTGCACACAGAGCTTGCTTAATTGAAGTAAAACATTATTCAATGGTTACAGTAGTCTCATAAAATACTAAAAAATAAAATAGCTAAACAAACAAAAAAACAGCTATCTAAATTCTGTGATTATTATAATGAGATTCATTTATTTAATACATAGTTTTATTATAAGAACATCTTGTGCATCTTTCCAATCTACTTTCATGACAAGAAGGTTTTCATAAGTAGGTAATGGGTCTTCTTCTCTCCATTTTCTCAAAAGTCTTTGCCTAAAAACATACAATCCAAATAAACCTTTCTTCTAGTTATATGTTAATATGTTAATCTTAACCTTTGTCCAACGGGATTATCCCGGTCAGGCCCTCGAGTGATGTTTTCCATATCAGAATAATCCAATTTAAACAAATGATATTATTAGTTTGTTCAGTACATAGAAATCTTTTCTGCAACCTTATTAAGATGTTCTTCTTTTTCCGGAAAATCTTTCGTCAAAATGTCAGGGTTAGAATCCAGAATTTTCTTCTTGGCCTTTCTAAACTTCTATAATAACAACAACAACAAATAATAAATAAATGAAGATAATGTGTTATATTCATGTCAAGTAAATTTGTTTCTTATTCATGTGTAACAACTGAGCAAATACACTGATTACAGTGAGTAAATTTCAAGAAAATTTCATAATTTATTCTCTTTGATTTAACCTCTTCATTGCTATAGCCTGATATATGTGGTTTGGGGTCATGACCTTTTATAGAAATCAAGAATTTTTTGATTGACAAAGATGGTTACTAGAATGACTCATTGTACTTTGCATAGCTGTATTAGTACTAAATTAAATTAACCCTGTGTTTCCCGTGGTAGCAAACCATTGGATGCTATGGAAACTCTACAATGTAATCACTGTTTGCTAGGTATTTGTGCATAGTTTTTTTGTTATAGCCATTTATGGGGCACAGGGTTGGGCATTATTGCCTCTGGCAACTCAGTGGTAAAAGAAGTATAATGACTACTTAAATACAGCTAACTATTATTAGTCATTTCTTTTCGTTCAGTGAACATTCATGTAGAGTAGCCACATCATGCCAAATAGTGGTAACAGAAGGTCATACCAGATAACTTAGCACAAAATCTAGTCTGAACCAGCAAGTGTTTCTTATAATTAGTCACGAAACGTTTTTAAACCATACTTAACATAAGTGCAATTGATATTGTAATAATAGAAAACTGGTGCACAAGTGCAGTTGAATTATTATTCTATAAAATTAGTGGTATGGATAGACAAAAATTATTGCTCCAAGTATTTTAGGTTGTTATGATCAAGGCCATATATACTATATAGGGAATACTTGAGAATTACTAAGGTCAATACAATTGCACAAAAAGTAAATACATTGCAACTAGTGCTTAAAAAAGGAAACCTCTAACCTGCTGCTAAAGTGAGATCATCAATTACTTATAAATTACATTTCTATGCAAGTTGTACCTCAATGTGTCTTGCTTCCACAAGAGAGTCAGGAATACCCACTTCTAGCTCCTTTTCTTTCTTTTCCGAATAGCAACATCACAAGGAAAATATTTTAAATAAACTAGATGATACAAAAAAGTTATTGTATGTGACCAATGAGAAAATTGGCCTAAACACAGCTTCTAATGTTGTTGTTATTTACCTATCAGAGTTTGTACACGACTTGGAAATGGCTTCTTCTACATTTGGAAGCTGTAACACAAGCCGACTCACTACAATAATTCATCATTTTTGTTTGCTGTTTCAATAAAACGACATGTAAAGGAGTTGCTAAGTAAGGGGCATGCCTTATTTTCAGTATACTAGTGCTGCTTGTCTCTGTGACACTATAAACAAATCTGGTTGCTGCCGGATTGAAATATGTTATCTGGGCTCTATTTAGGCCTCTTCAAGAACCTGTTGTTGTTTTTTCCAGTGAGAATTGAGTGACTATGTGAATTATTGTTTTGTTTTTTAAACCTAAAAGTCGTAACGAGTGGTTACCATGGAATTGAAATCCTTTTCCATGTATATGTAATTTAAACAATTGACCGTGTTTTAGAGCCTAAAGGTTAAAATTTAACATTAATCGTACAACAATACTGTAAAACACACTGGGGAGGCTCACTCACCACTTGTGCTCAAGCACACCACTAATTACGGTATAGGGGTGGCTATCACTAGCCTGTAACAACACACATATGTATACTACATATAAGCTTAGACAACTAGTACACAACCACAGAAGATCAGCAGTTTATCAGCTAGCTACTTAACTAATAAAGAACCCAAGGAGCAATTCCTCAGCGCTACTATACTCTAACTAGCTATTACGAAATAGTCTAAAAACAATAATTTATTAGCTTTCTAATGAGGCAATAATAAAGCTAGAGCAATGCAAATTAAAAGCTATTTTCACAAGAGAAGAAGGTAAACAGGCCAGAGACACTCACGGATATATATATTTTCAACGCGAAACTTCACTTCCAGCAACTCTTGTCTAGATTCTATCGGCATAATGCAAGCTGTTGTGGGCCCCAAGAAATTGTTTACTTACGTGATCATGACACGATAACGAGGGGCATTACCCACAGAAGCTAGTACCTACGTATAGTTGAAAGCTTCACATTATTAAAAAATCAGCCTGAAATTCAAAATGTAGCACAATGGAAGGTCCTACATCATCATTCTGAATAAGTTAATACCTAAATCACTCGTCAATTGTCAGCAATATCCAAAATCAGAGTGTGACAGAAAGATAGGCAGAGAGACAGACAGACACACTGACAAACAAACAGACATGACGACTACTATAACCATCGTACGCATGCACGCTAAGGTTTAATTACCTACCACAGAGCAGCTTCAGTAGACCAGTATATGCAATGGTGGTCTACTGTACTAACACTGGATTCTCATCATCACATGATAAAACATGCCGTATGAAATATGTCATCAGAGTTAATACATAACTGCACTCAAATGGTCGATCAAGTGTGAGCTTAAAATAACTTCCATAACATTATATAAAGGTCACAGAATTGATAAACAAGTCTGTCTGACTAGTCTTGACTAAAGTATCTCGGAAGATACGACAAAATATAATCCTTATTGGGGTCACTTCTCATAGCTATTATTTCAAAAATTTACCTAAATTTACTGAGTCATGCTTTCTCGTGCTCCTTTGCCTCTCTCAAACCCATTATACTTAGCTACAACCTCACTTATACCCATTATAGTTAGCCACTACCTCACTTATACCCATTATAGATAGCTACAACCTCACTTACACCCATTAGTTAGCTACAACCCTTATACCCATTATAATTAGCTACAACCTCACTTATACCTATTATAATTAGCTACAACCTCACTTATACCCATTTTACTTAGCTACAACCTCACTTATACCCATTATAGTTAGCTACAACCTCACTTATACCCATTATACTTAGCTACAACCTCACTTATACCCATTATAGTTAGCTACAACCTCACTTATACCCATTATAATTAGCTACAACCTCACTTATACCCATTATAGTTAGCTACAACCTCACTTATACCCATTATAATTAGCTACAACCTCACTTATACCTATTATAATTAGCTACAACCTCACTTATACCCATTATACATAGCTACAACCTCACTTATACCCATTATAGTTAGCTACAACCTCACTTATACCCATTATAGTTAGCTACAACCTCACTTATACCCATTATAATTAGCTACAACCTCACTTATACCCATTATAGTTAGCCACTACCTCACTTATACCCATTATAGTTAGCCACTACCTCACTTATACCCATTATGGTTAGATACAGTAGATGAAGACTCTATCCCAACTCAGTTCAGTGGCCCAATGGAGAGTTTAAGGATCAAAGACTAAATGATTCTGTGATTCCACCCATGGAAATGAGCAGTTATGGCTGACACAGTATCTGAATTTTCTTCAGCTGAAATTCTTTCAAAGTTTACAGAAGAGTAGGTGAAAAGTTTGGATTGACAATTTTTTTCTGCCATAATCTTGTCAATCATTTTCAACACAAAAAATACTGAGGCCACTGAAGTGGCTGCTGCAATAATCCATAAATCGGACAGATCTGTTCGACATTGGAGGGCTAATCTTATTTCTAGTAATAGAGTAATATCTGAGCTAAACAGGGTATGTATTGTAGAACTAGAGTATAATGGAAGAATAATCAACTTAATAAGAAGGCCGTTGAATATGCTTGACTTTCAACGAACAAAAGATCTACAAACATGACAGCATTACATTTTTGCAAGTGAGTAATAAAATTACTATCCAACTTTACACTGCAGTGCCAGTCAAGGCTGCATGCAGGTGGCTTCATCGATTGGGGCTTGATATTATTACGCCACAGAAAGTGTTGTGGACCGCCATAAAAGGGAAGATACAGTTGAACAAAAAACATTAAAAAAAAATTGGCTTCCTACCTTCCAGTAAAACCCCCACTGAAGATTAATTGAGTGTTTTATAATCTGACATTAACATTTTAATCCTGGAAGCATGCAAAAAGAAAACTGATTTTTTTGATGAAATACTTTTTCTGCCAATGAAGACCAAAATATGATGAGGTGAATTATCGAGCTAATGATGATCAAGCCAAAATTGAAGGTGCTGTAATAATGGTATCTGATTTCATTGAGCAACATCAGGGATTTAGGATTGAGTAATAATGAGTTTGAAATGGGTAAAAGCTAAAATCTAAATATTAAGATATTTAAAAGGGTCACTGCAAGTTCACATTGCCATAATATACCATTAGCATATGACTGTACCTTTAGAATATATTTAGAATCATTTTGGAAAGGTTAATTAGGCACTATACATATCTTACTTGGATGGGCTGAAGCCAAATGTACAAATGGTTACCTGCTGAGGTGCAGGGCACACGAAGATACACTTATTAGGAATATGCATAGTTACCGTTGGCTTTTACTTATAAAGTTGTGTGTGGCGGAAATTTGCAGTCGCGAGTGGTAGCCAGGCACTTTGCCCAGCCACGCCTCTCCGAGGTCTTGCTGGGGGCCTGCGCGCCTCGGCCATGCCCAAGGCACGCCCTTTGTGC
>WLWI01000534.1_pt1 | contig 34752 bp, 45 predicted proteins | sample 6701501 | NCBI WGS metagenome assembly WLWI01 (sample SAMN12718690, study PRJNA515312) | sponge metagenome | isolation source: marine sponge | host: Mycale hentscheli | place: New Zealand: South Island, Marlborough, Capsize Point | collected 2014-11-01 | reverse complement strand
GGCCGACTACGACGCCGCATTGAAACAAGTCGAGCAGATGAGGAAGGACATTGCAGCCGGCACCAAGTCGCAGTCAGAGAACCTCGCCAAGCTCCAGTCCGAAAAGCAGTCAATCGAGTCCGCTCAGGCCGACTACGACGCCGCATTGAAACAAGTCGAGCAGATGAGGAAGGACATTGCAGCCGGCACCAAGTCGCAGTCAGAGAACCTCGCCAAGCTCCAGTCCGAAAAGCAGTCAATCGAGTCCGCTCAGACTGAATACTACTCACTATTAGAACAGATAGAGCATGAAAAGCAGACTCTGGCTAAATATCAGAAAATGAAAGACTCTCTGCCCTCTGAACATGAGGCATTAATCAATTCAAAGCAACATCGTCTTGAACTGGTCCTGTCAATTTCTAAAGAAAAAGAAGATCTTGCGATTCAGAAAAAAGTAGAACAAGCTAAACTAAAAGAACAAAATGTTCTCTTAAAGCAATTGAAGAAAGAACAGAGTGCTTTTGAGAAATTAAAATTAAAACAAGAAAAGACTAAACAAAAAGTCAGTGAAGATCTTGAGAAATTAAAATTAAAACAAGAAAAGACTGAGCAAAAAATTGCTAAATCTGTTTCTGATTTTAAAAACAAAAGTGCAACTCTTGTAAAAGAATTTACCAAATCTAAGAAACCTGTCAAAGCAAAAGCAGAAGCTAAGAAACCTGTCAAAGCAAAAGCAGAAGCTAAGAAACCTGTCAAAGCAAAAGTAACAAAAAACTAACCGAACACAATCCTCACAAAATTTTATCCTGATCCGACAATGCTGTTGATTCAAGACAAGTTGCCATATCTCAGAATGGATGCAGCATCCACTTTTGATAGTTATGATTCATTAATTTCATAAAAGTGAAAACGAGGCGTGCTGGAAAGCCACGAACTCTGGATGCTTCTTTCGTGTTTTCCTTCCTCCATCTGCCCACTTCCTCAAAGATTTTTCTCCAAATTTCAGCAGGTATGATGTTCCTCGTTACTACTAATATTCAAAAATGAAATTTAAGTAATTCTGATCAGATTCTTTAAATTTATTCAAATTTTTGATTAAATCCTTACAGACTTACGCATTCTATATGATCTGCTTTATTATTCAATTTTACGCACGAGTAGTGAAGGCAGAACTGGGATTTTACCGTATGTCCTATTGTCGTGCTGCATGTCAACGCATACCGCTTGGCATGGTGGAGGACTGTTCAAGAATTTCTGTCTTTTAATCTTCATTTTGTTCTATTATTGATGCAGGTTGGTCCTTTGGATGCAATCCTGTCTAGCAATTTTTCTTACAGTTCGTATCTGTTCTTTTTCATTCATACGTTTTCTGAGATGCATTTTTGTATTTGTTATTTTCTGAGGCCTGGTTATGTTGTCAACTTTTTTGCTTTTGCAAACACTGCGGACCATTGATTCCATGTTAGTCTGCCTGTCTGCGTGTTCTGTTTAGAAGGATGGTATGACGTGAGAATCTTAAATCCGTCATAGCTAAATAGCTTGTTGTGACCAAACTTTTCTGGTTTTACTTTGTACAGTTTGCAAGTCGCATCATATGCTATTTTTCCAAGACACAAAACAATCATGACATTTTTTAGAATTTCTTTTTCTTGTTCAAGATATCCAAAACACGTGTCCATTTCTTCACGGGTTGGCTTGTTCTGAGGCGGCGCACATCTTACTGCAGCTGTGATGTATGCATTTTGCAATATCAATCCGTCATCTGCGGTCTGACTGGTTGGAATGGATGCGAATCCATGCTTGTGCATTACTTTGGCTACCCAGTCACCTGAAGAGTCTCCTGTAAACATTCGGCCTGTCCTGTTTCCTCCATGAGCTGCGGGTGCCAATCCGACGATCAGCAGCTTTGCATTAATGTCCCCAAATCCAGAAAGAGGTCTGCCATAGTATTTTTCTTCCTTGAATCGTCTTACCTTGTTTTTTGCGACATCTCTGATGTACACTGACAACCTGGGACATTTTTTGCATTTTGCAATCTTTTTGTTCAGAGATTCAATTGATTTCAAACTGGAATTGTATGCCATTTCTTGTTGTTGATATCAGACCAGTTTTTTTAAAGCGTTTAATGCGGCTGCATGTTTTTCGGGGGTGATCCATAATCGTCTGTATGTTTTGTAGTCAGTCTCTATGACTATTGCCTTGCTTTTTGAGGGTCTTGAGGCATCAAAATGATACCAGTCTCTAAAGTTGCTTGTTCCAGATATGCGCAGTCGCCCTGAAGACAGCCCCATTTTTCTTTCTGAGACTTTTTTAACGTGAGAAGTCATCACGTCTTTTTTACCCCACGGCAAAACCCATGATTTGAATCGTATCTTGTCTTCAAAAATCGAAATATGCTTGTCACTGTATAGGGCAGTTTTGGACATGTCTAAACATGTGATATGCAAGTTATTATGAAAACTTGTCTGTAAAGACCACTCTTTCCAACGGCAGCTGTCCTCCGCGAGGCATTGCAGGTCTTGTCTGCTTCCCAATTGCCATCAGCATTGATATCACATGATTCTCTGGCAGCTTGACAATCTCTGCAACTTTTTCAGGATCAAATCCTATCATCGGATTTGAATCGTATCCCATTGATTTTGCAGAAAGCATTATTGTCTGTGCGGCAATTCCACAGGATCTCATGGCCTCGTCTCTTTGAAGTTCATTCTTTCCCTCGTAAAATGGCCCCATTGCGGATACCAGAAACTCCTGAGCTTCTTTTGGAGCGTCCTTCCAGTATTGAGAAGGGTTGTCTTTCCATGCCTTCAAATCTGCACATATCACAAAGAGTGCCGATGCGTCTGTAACTTGAGCTTGATCCCAAGCTGCTGCACGAATCTGCTTCCTGGTTTCAGGATCTTTGACTAGTACAAACCTCCAATTCTGCATGTTAAATGACGTTGGTGACAACACTGCAAGCGATAGAATCTGATTCACTTCATCATCTGTAATCTTGTGATCTGGATCATAGTGTTTAACAGAACGGCGTTGCTTGATTGCATCAAATGCATCCATGTCATCGTGTGATTTACTCTCTATATGTATCGTTTTAAAAAAAATAAAAAAACCGGATTAAAAAAATCCTAGTTTGTGGATTCGGTTAAAATTGAAGACAGCTTGCTGTGCAGTTCCTGCTCTGTCTTTGAACTCTGAACTGCGCCTTTGATCTTCTTTGATATTGCCTCAACTACCGCATCTGCACCCTTGTCCAGTGTCGGCCCGAATGATTTTTCAAGTCTTGACTTTATCTTGTCTTTTTTTACCTCAAACATTGCAGCCATGGCAGCTTTGTGCCACATGATTTCTGCAAATTTCAGCATATCTTGACCTGAGCATGAGGGGCATTCGCATCCTCCCTCACAGCTACAGGATCCTGACTCGCTATTACTTGAATTCGTGCGTGAAGTTGAGCATTGTGGTCCGTTACATTCCATACATTTCACCTCCTGTTCTTTGTGGCAGGGTCAGAATGATCGTGACATTGCTTGATGGCATTGACATGATGTTTTTTGGAACAATCTTGAAATATTCTGTTCCTGTGTCGTAGTTCTGCCCTGTTGTCATTCTCATCTAACTTATCTAAAGTAAGTAGATACCAATTGTATATTTATAGTAGAAAGTGAAACAAACGAAATCAACTTTCTTTTTGGTAACTATACAACTTAACTTCTATACGGTTCTAGTAACCTCATGGGACAAGTCTGCAAGGGAATCTGTAAAAGATACGAGGGGGAGAAAATTTCTAACGGATTGAAATACTCTTCAGGCTACAAAAGGTGTACGAACTGTTCCCTGTTTGTAAAGACTGTGGACATCAGATGTCCGTGCTGCAATGTCAAACTGCGAACAAGATCTAGAACCTAATTCAGCAGTGTGATGGGTTTCTTGAACACCTGCTTGAAGTTGCGCGGCTTTCCGTCCTTGAAAATTTCTTTTGAATAGTGCTTGATGGCAGCCTTTTCCATGAAGCCTATTATTCCCTCCAGATCCTTTCCCTTCTTTGTCAACGTGTATTCTATCCTGATTGGAACCTCATCGTACACTGTACGCGAGATTAGATCTGCCTTTTCCATTTCCTTCAGCCTTGCAGACAGTGTCTTTGGATTTGAATCCTCAATGTTATCCAACAATTGATTGAACCTTGTCTGTCCCATCATGGACATGTTGCGAATAATGTGAATGGTGAATTTTTTTCCAATAATTTTAAAGGTATTGTCTATGGGACAGCACTTCATCATGTCCGCAGTAGAACAATTCATCATGTCTGTCGGCTTTTGGGCGTTCATGATCGGACTTTTCATTATTCGTATTTATTACTTACTTTATTATAGTTAATAGGAAATTGTAACTTACCTTTTCTATATCTGATTACAGCTAATTCACTGCCCAATTAATATAGTGATTAGTATACTAACTATACAATGGATAGTTACTTTGTACAAAATCAAGGCAAAATCAGCCTCAAAAATGGAAAATCATCACACATGGCAACGGTGCTAACCTTTGTCGGGAGATTATCATGACGGCATTACAGGTATTGCACAGAGACGATCTCAAACTGGGTGGGTTTGCAGGATTACTTGAACATCGTCTGGTAATTGATCCCAAAGTTTTTGGCAATAATGATTTTGGTGCTTGGTCTGGAATTGGAAACTTTGTCTATTTGGCTGATGCAAAGTTTGTTCCAAACGGCGAGACTCATTTACATCATCACAGGGAAATCGATGTAATTTCAGTTGTCGTTGACGGAAGAATTTCTCACAAGGGAACGTTGCAACAGGGAAAGACAATCGAGTCCAATCAGGTACAGGTTCAGCGTGCAGGTGGTGAAGGATTTGCACACAACGAGGTGAATCCAGATGACAAAGAAAACAGGATGATCCAAATTTGGGTGACTCCTGAAAAATCAGGAGAGGCTGCAGGATACAAATCATATTCCTTGCAGCAAGGAAAAATCACCCGCGTCTATGGTGGAGATAATAATCAAGAAGAGACGTTTGCCAGTAAGACAACACTTGATGTGGGACTAGTTGATGCAAACCAGACCGTATCCCTTGATGGCGAGTTTATTGCGTATGTTACACGCGGAAACGGAACGCTAGACGGACAAAGCGTTACCGACGGTGATTTGATTCGCGGACATGACATGAGATTTCAAGCTAAAACTGATTCTCAAATTATCATTGTGAGGAAAATTTGGGAGTAAGAAGATTATGGTGAACGAAATAAAAAATTCACAGCAGTTTGAACAACAGGTTCTAAACTCTGCCAACCCCGTCTTTGTTGACTTTTGGGCAGAGTGCTGCGGTCCATGCAGGTCCGTATCTCCAGTTGTCGAGGAGCTCTCAACAGAATACGACGGTAAGGTGGATTTTGTCAAGATCAATGTTGATGAAAACGGCGAGCTTGCGCAAAAATACAGCGTGTTTAGCATTCCCACCATTACCATCTTCAAAAATGGAGAGGTAGTATCACAAAAAGTGGGAGCTTCTACAAAAGAATCCTTCAAAACCATGATCGACAGTGCGTTGAGCTAGTCATGGTTTTTCTTTTTTTCCTTAACTTTGAATCAGTAATCGCAAACCAAGACATCCGTATCTCAATCCTGGACTCTCAAAAGATGGGACAGGAGGTGAAATAGAATATGGCGTTATACGGAATTTACGGAAGACATGAAATTGATACGTGCCCTTGGAACAACATTGAGAATGCAAAGCGTGTTGTTGACATAGCTGGCAGTGACCTGTCTCAAATGTTGCCAAAGTACAAGATAAGCAAGATGGTGGGTCAATACCATTCAGGACTGGAGCATACGTTCCTTTGGATATTGGATGCAGAAGATCCACATCTGATAGAACAATTTGCAGTGGATTCGGGAACTGCAAGCTTTAATGAAATCAAAATAGTTCCTCTTACAACATTCCAAGGTGTTGCAGAAGGAGCCAAGAAAATACACGGATTGTAGGGAATTACTGACCTCGATCTTTTCTTTCTCTTCCCCCCTGTTACCTTGTATCTGATGAATTATTTTCAATGAAATGTGATTCAATGTTGCCGCAACTGTTCTGATAGTGTATCACTATTCCGTGCTCAAGCCTTGTAGTCTTTATGTACTTCATGACGCATCATCCAATTTTTCTAACTTTACAAAATGGACGTTCAAAATCTACATCTGCTCCGGATCTCTGTTCCAGTTAGTTCCAATTGATTTGGTCTCTCTTGCTAGTCCCTCAACAAAGTCATTTTCTTTTTTTGTAAACATGATGCAACTAGAAATTATTCTATAAAAGAAATTACTATCAACTTATCTTTAATTCAGAAAAAAATTTGGATTAGGGTACTTGAAAATTAATAAATGTAAATTCAAGTACTCTGAATTTAGTTTCCACTGGGAAAACTGTCGAGTACTTAGAGAGTCTGTTTGCGAATTACTTCATCAAAGGCTTGCAGATATGAAATCTCTGCATGAATCTTTTCTGTTTGCATTGTGTCTGATGTGTTGAATGCTGATGTCGTGTCATTTGGAATTGACATTATCTCAGCTTCGACGCCTTCTAAAATCTCTCCAAACTCGTGAACTAGTGAACCTGCCTGATCTTCTGATACCATGTCAGAAAACCCCAATGCGACTGCAATGAGCACTGCCATGATAACTGTTAGACCGACGGATTTCTTGTTGGATTGTCTAGTCACATCAAAAATTTTGAAATTATTGTATTTAAGAGAAAAGAACAAAAGATTCATGATTACAGGCATGAATTAATGAAAATAGTGTCTCTTTTGTAATAAGAGATTCGTTACTATGCTACGATACGCTTTATATGCAAAAATTTTAAAAAATCACAATGAAAAGTACACAACTTCTAAGCGTTGTTTTTTCACTGATTATGTTTACCGGCGTAACTGCTGGAAATACGGCATTTGCCGAATCAGATGAGATTGATGATATTCTAGAAGACTTTTGTGATATGACCCTTGGTGAACAAGACTACGTTCTATCCAAATATGATCTGGATGACTATGCAGAAAAGCTTGCAGTCATCTGTGAAATTGAGGATGAGAATGAGCGTGAGGATTCACTTGAGGACGTCATTGACGCAATGGACTTTGATACACATGATGACGACGACAGATACGAAACATACGACGACAGATACGAAACTGATGACGACTTTGATCTTGATGACTTGCTTGACGATTACTGCGAGATGACTGACGAAGACAAACGTCAACTGTTTGCAGATCATCCAAGACTTGCACCCTTCAGTGACAGACTCGCAAACTATTGTGACATGTCAGAAGACGAGCAAGATGCAATCGATGAACTAATCGAGGAGCAGTATGGAGACAAAATAAGATCTGAACTAAGAGATTATTCCAAAGAGCATCGCATGGACTACAAAAAAGACATGAGAGAACATCTGGAGAAATACTGTGAGATGTCTGACGAGGACAGAAAGGCCTTTGTCGAAGAAAACGACAAGGCCCAAGACCACGCAGAGAAAATGAACAGATACTGTTCACTGGATGAGGATGACAGAATGGACTTCATTGAAGATCACAAAGACGAGTACAAAGCACACATGAAAGAAAAAATGCACGAAAAAATGGCTGGAAAAAAACACATGGACTATGAGATGCTATGTGAGATGACGGACTCTGAGCGTGCAGAAAAAATTGACGACTCTGAAAATCTTGAACGACTCTCTGACTGGTGCGAAATGACGCCTGAGGAAAGGGAGGACTACAAGAAGGAGCATCATGATAAGGCAAAGTACAAATCACAAAAACATATGAGCGACAAGAAACATCACATGGACTATGAACAATTTTGCGAACTATCTGAAGCAGAACGTGAACTGGAAATTGACGACTCTGAAAATCTTGAACGACTCTCTGACTGGTGCGAAATGACGCCTGAGGAAAGGGAGGACTACAAGAAGGAGCATCATGACGGTGCAATGGACGATAAGAAACATGCCATGAAAATGAAATTGTCTGACAAATCTGACCGAATCAAGGAAATGATCATGATGAAGCGTGACATCTCTGATGAGAGAAGAGAGGAAATCAAGATGAAGTATATTGAAAAGCATGGTGAACTGACTGACGAGAAAAAGTCAGAACTCAAAATGAAGTTTGAGGATCATATGAAGACTGTCAAGCATACAATTTCTAATGAGCACAAATCCGACATTCATGACAGACTAGCTGAGATGAAGGCCTTCAAGGCAGAACTCCGCGAAAAGTCATCTGAACTCACTGACGAGCAAAAGCAGCAACTTAGAGAAAAATTCATTGAAAAGGCAAAAGACATGCGACTAGCATGGATTTCCCCACACACGCAAATGACTGCCGGCGTTGACGCCGCAGAAGTCGAGTGTCGTGAAGGATTTAGCCTCGTAATGAAGACGTCAAACGGCATGGCAATGTGTCTCAAGGCAGATTCTGCACTAAAGATGATTGACAGAGGAATAGTAGTTCCTTCAATCTAATTTTTTTATTTTTGTAAAATGTAACGTTGTTTCTATGGATATTTTTTTGTGCAACTATCAGATGCAGACTTGTATATTCAAAAATCAAAATCGATTTCTTGTTTTGATTTCTAAAAATCTAGAAATATTTTCAAATATGTGGATGTCATTACACTTTGGTTCTCCATGTGTTTTCATCATTTTCCATACATCATGGGTTTTTCGTCTTTTTCGTCTTCAAATTCTCTAATGATCTTTGGATAGTATTGTACTTTCATGATTAGTTTAAAAAAAATAAACTATTAAATACCATCATCATAGTATGTTTAATGAACATACTATAATGAGTGAACACGCACGATTACGGATACATATCGCCCCGCTAGGCTTTGAATCTGATAGAGTGGTTCTACCTGCGATAGATATGAAGGCTGACAAGGTTTGGATACTGACGCATAACGATCCAAAAAAAACCGATGCCCAGTCGTATCTTAATGATATCAAAAGCAGATTAAGAAAAACCAGAATAGAATTTGAAATCATGAGACTAAACAGGTTGGATTTGTCCAGCACGATAAAAGGTGTGAGGACAATAATGAATGAAGGCGAAGAGAACACCTACTATGTCAACGTCTCATCCGGATCCAAGATTCAGGCCGTTGCATGTACGATGGCTTGCATGATGTTCAATCAACAAAATAACCTGATTCCGTATTACGTTCAGCCAAAAGACTATTACGAATATGAGGGGGGGCAGATGTCTACGGGATTGGAAAAAATAATCTACGTGCCAAAATACGAGATTAAAACCCCTGAAGACAGACTGGTGCAATCTTTACAGATAATTAAAACAAATGATAACCGAATCACCAAGAGCAATTTGGCAACAGTGGCAGAAGAGAAGGGAATTATCAAGATTGGGGCCAAAATGGACAATCACAAGCAGGCAAGATTTGCAAGCCTGGAAAAAAACATCATTCAGCCTTTGAAAAACGATTGGGGATTTGTCAAGGAGAACAAAGATGGGCGAACCAGATGGGTCGAGCTTACGCCAGAAGGCGAGCGAATTTTGAAAATTCTGAATTAAAACAAATGTAAAATTAAATTCAGATTTTTAATCATCTTATATTGTTTTTTGTAAACTCGAACAGTTTTCTTTTTTAAAATTATCTGCATGATGACAATTAGTCTCTTGTGAATTCATCAACTGTAATTTTATTTGTATATCCAAATTTCATAATCTTCCTTAGGACTATGAAATTTAATGAAAATTGTATTAGATCTTAAGACCAACAACGGATAGCTGTTTGGCGACAGTTCTAGTACAATTACAATTTTGTGGATTTAGTATTTAGATCCTACTGATAATTCCTACGTTTGTTTTATACATCAAGAATAATTATTCAAATCAATGAATTTCACATCATGGAAATGTTACAGGTGTGATCTAAGCTTCAAGGAACAAAACATTGCCAGTTTGCACGAATCAATATCAGATCATCCCGTACGACGACTTTAGGAAATTCTACTGCGTCAACTTGATACTGACTACTTCACCCACAGATTTACAAATCTTCTAGACGATTCGATTTTGACAATCAGGGAACTGATGCTCAGGTCAATGTTTGTGATGAATTTCTCAATTTGCAGCCTGTCCTTCAACGATATGTGTCCTTGTCAAGCTCCCCTCTCAGCCTTGCTCGCTGCAGTTCCAGCCGTGTAAACTGCTTGTCAAGCCAGTCTTTGGAGAACGTGGCCTTGCTTTCCTCGTACATCTCAGAGCGAAAATGCCTGATGTCCTCATCTATCGTGTTTCTGTTGACATTCAGCAATTTTGCGATGCGGACTGCCGGATATCCGTATTCAAAGTGAAGCTTGAATACCTCCTCTCTCCTCTCCTCTTGTTCATATTTTGTATACGGTCCACCTTTCTTTGATTCCAAAGCCATACAGTCAGTAAAACACGTCAGCATAAGAGAACTATTTTATTTTAGGAAAATAAAAGAGGATAGTTCTTTTATACTAGTAGTAATTTTTTGCGCTCTAAAAAAATAAAAAACTGACTAGTCCTGCATAGTTATACTTCTTTGATAAGTGACTTTATGCCTGAGATGCTTTCCTCGTTGAGCTCTATCTCCTTGTGATCTGACAGGACGTGTTCCTTGACTTTGCTCATCAGGTCCTCTTCGGATTCCGAAGTTGCAGACCATCCGCAGTCCTTTCCCGCGTCTGAACAGCTAATGCTTTTTGTCATGGAGTTACAATTGACTGGAGATATTTATCTTATTTTCCAAGTACTTGCACGTCTGAAAGATCTTTTCACATTCTCCACAACAGACTCATGCTGCCGTAAAACGCAATGATGGCAATTGCAATGACTATGGCTCCCTTGGTTGCAGGCTTCATACTCCTATATTGTAAATTGAAAACTTAAGCTTGTTGCAATTTTTCATTTCTGATGCTGAAGATGATGTTTACCAAGAAAGCACTGCTTGCATGCCTTGCTTCCCACTCGAGTCTTTAGAAAGTCAGTCTGCTTCTGGGTCAGCCTTCCATGCTGTATCCGATTGATTAGATCCTCCGTATCCACTGCTACAAACTCTTCATTGCAGTCGCACTGTGTGCATTCGCAGCTGATCTTTGAGGTCAACATACTTCGTGCCTGAAACTGTCTTAAAAATAATTCACGTGCGTATCAGATTCCAAATGTCTGGGATTTTTTCTCGCATTTTGAACATGCTTCCCCATTTGTTTCAATGCCGCATTTCCTGCAATGCGTGTCGACTCCTGCCACCTCGCGAGGACTGGTCCTTGCCACCTTGACTATCAGAATCACAACAAGCAAAACCCCGACTGCAATTCCAATGTATGCAAGAACCATGCGTTTGGTGTTGTGTCATGCGTTAAGTCTCTTTCAATTTCAGAATTACCCTGATTTGCTCAAACAAAAATGTCCTTGCTTGAAACTGACTGGTTCTTTTTTGGCACGTCATGTATCTCAAATGATTCCAGGACCCCTTGCTGCTCTGAGACTGATTCGGGATCTCCAAGCGATATTAGAATTCTGTCGTTATGCTCTATCTCATAAAGGGTGACACTTGAGCGGGGATTTCCGTTGATCAGCAGCGTAAATTGTCTGTCTGCATCGGCGCAGAATTTCTGAGGTACCCCTGCGCTGAATCTAAGATGCATACAGTCAGACTCTATCTGAATTCCCAATGACGTAAACAGCATGTGCAGCGGAACGTTTGTCGCATGCTTGTGAATCTGATATGGGTTGTCGTTTTCAAAGTGGATGTACTTGCTTTGGACCTGAAACTGCGGCATGGAAAAGTCAATCTGATCTCCGTCTATGAATACTGCCAGTGCGGCATGCGCATGATCGCTGCCGAACCTGCCGATGTCATAGTGCTCCACCATCTTTTCCTCCAGTGTCTCAAATGCGGCATTATCCAGAATCTGCGAGTCAATGTCGCTTTGGTTTAGAAAATAATATGAAAAGAATCCTGCAGATATCACTGCAAAGGCAATTGCGGATATGACCAGCAGTCTGCTCTTTGATCTGGTTGCTTCTTCTTCTTGTGCTGCTACCGAATCAGATGGATGCCCAAAATATGCAGAATCGCTTTCTTCTACCCTGCCAGGTAGACTGAAATCCGAATCGTCATTTGGTAGGGTCTTATCAGACAAGCAATACCCATGATGTCTGCATTGTATAAATTTCCATGCGTAAAATTCAGAAAAGAAAAGACTCTGTTTCCTTTTTACACTGGTTGTCTATCTGTACTCGCCGCCGCAGTCGCCGATGACCTCCAGCAGGTCATTTGACTTTGCAGTGACTGCTCCAATCAATGAAATATCCTCATCATCCAATCTCAGATCAAATACCTTGTCGTTGTCTTCTGTGTGATTGGCGATTCCCAGCCTTGCACCTATGATTACTCCCGCAACTTGGGGCCTGTCCAAAATGAATCTCGTAGATACGTTTGCAATACTGCAGTCGTGCTTTTTTGCAATTTCGTTTAGTGTACTTAGCAGCTCCTGAAACAGCTGCCATCCTCCCCACTCGTCTATCATGTTCTTGTATTTTTGCAGGCTTGCAGTGACAAGGTCTCCACGGTGTGGCTCATCCACTCCGAGATATTTTTCTGAAAAGAATCCTCCGAGCAATGTGCCGTAAGACAGAATCTTGATTCCATGTTTTGCAAAAAACGGGGCCATCAACTTTTGTGGCCTCTGATCCAGTATAGAATACTGTACCTGATTTGATACGATCTTAAAGCCGCCTTCGATCATTATTTTGACTCTTTCTGTATCAAAGTTTGTCAGGCCGATATGTCTTATTTTTTGCTCATTTTGTAATTTTGATAAATGATTCAGCGCGTCAAGATAGCTTGCATTGCTATAGTCCCACCAGTGAAACTGTAAAAGATCAATGCAGTCCGTGTCCATCTTTTTCAGTGACTGCTCGATGTAATGGGTGACAATGCTGTTGCTCATCGGACCGGAACTTGGGACAAATTTGGTCAGGGCCTGAAATTTTTTCTCAGTATCTGAATTTCTTCTGAACTTTCCAATCAGGGATTCTGCAGGACCGTAAATGTCTGCAAGGTCCCATGTCGTAAATCCTGATTCCTGATATCTTTGCATGTCTGAGACTGCTGACTCTGGATCAATCTGGCCGTGACTTCCTGCGACTTGCCACATTCCGTTGAGTATTCTGCAAATCTCAAAATCCTTTGCAAGAGCGGTCTTTTCCATTCAATGTGATGTAGCATTCTCACCTAAATCTTCTTTGTCTGCCTGCAAATCTTAAATCCGTTAAATCCGTACAAAATTTATGAGCAAGGTCAGTCAGGATTCCAAGGATGACTCTGATGTCATTGATCAGGTGGCAAAAAAGTATTTCTTGGAAATGGAGCATTCCGTCCCGCACATGCAGCAGGTGCTCTTTGACTTTCAAAACGAATGCTACAAGACCTGGAAGAATACAATCAATGCAAACATCTCGCTGCACAAAGAATTCCTGGACAAGTCGGGACTTGACTGCGCCATATCTGATTCTATGAAATCCCTTGTAGGAACTGTCGGAGATGAGGCCTTACAGTACAGGACATACTGCAAAAATATTGCCATTGCAAACATAGAGTCTGCAAAGCAAAATGCCAAGACCCTCAATGACAATGCTGAACTGTTTGCGGATCTGAACAGAAAGACTATGCAGTATTGGATGTCTGCGTTTTTTCCAAAGAGAGACTAGTCTAGTATCACGACAGCGACGATAGCTATTACGCTTATTGCCATTGCGACGATTGCCATCTTGCTTTTCTCGCTCCATCCTTCATTTACGGTTACTTTCATGATAATGCGCTTGAGAATTTCTGTATTAACTTAGGCATTTGCTGCCACTCAGAGAAATATCTAAATCCCGACCATTTGGCATCTAATTGACATGGAACTGCCCCGGGGGATGAAGGATTTTGAAAGCGCCGAAAATGCAAACATCGAGCATGTCCGGTTTCATTTTAAAAAATTATCCAATTTGTACGGGTTTTCATTTATGGATCCGTCTCCCATCGAACTGCTATCCACTTTGGAAACCAAGTCCGGTCCGGGAATTCGTGATGAGATTTACTATTTCAAGGACAAGGGAGATAGGGAAGTGGCATTGCGCTTTGACTTTACGATGGGACTGACAAGATATGCCGCATCACAAAAGTCCATGAGGCTTCCGGCAAAAATTTCTGCTTTTGGAGGCGTGTTCAGGTATGATGAACCTCAAAAGGGAAGGTATCGTTACTTTCACCAGTGGGACATAGAGGTATATGGCAAGGCCAACCTCGAATCAGAATCCGAAATCATAGAGATCACCTCACGATTGTTTGATTCTCTGTTGCTCAAGGACATTACAATTGACGTTAATCATAGAAATCTCGTAGAGTCCTACATCAACAGGGTCTTTGATTCCAAGGAACCTGAATTGGTTGCAGACATTTTGCGCGCAGTAGACAAGATTGCAAAAAAGTCAAAGGAACAGATCCTAAAGGAATTCGAGGAGAAGGGATACGAGACAGAAAAGATGGAAAGGATTCTGGAATTCTCGCAAATTAAGGGGACCGTTTCAGAAGTCGAAGATGCATTTGACACCGCGTTGTTGGAATCCTGGGACGAGCTAAAGTCACTTATTGACTCGCTTGAAAACAGGGGCGTCTCAAACGTTCGAATCAACTTTGGGATAGTCCGGGGACTGGACTACTATTCCGGCGTGGTCTTTGAGGTGTTTGACAAGAATTCCACCTTGGGTGCGTTGGCAGGAGGAGGCAGATACGATACGCTGACCAAGGCGTTTGGCCGAGAAGACATTGGAGCAACGGGAGTCGCAGGAGGGGTGGAGAGGATAATTCTTACGATGCAGGAGCAAAAAATAATTTCAGATATTTCTCATGACAGGGTGGCAGTGCTGTACATCAACGATGAAATGCAAAAGGTTGCATTGTCCATTGCGTCCCTGTTGAGGCTAAACAACATTCCAACTGACATTGATCTGGCAGGACGTAAAATGAAAAAACAAATGGACATTGCGACGGATGCAAAGTTTGCAATCATAGTGGGTCCGCAGGAATTGGAGAATGGAAACGTGGTTCTCAAAGATATGAAAAGTGGAACAGAAGGAACAATCTCGTTGGAAAAACTTACCGAGGATCCAAAGCAGTTTTTAGTTTAGGAACGCTCTTGTCAGGTTCATAATTTCAGGACCATTGGTCAGAGAACCGACCACGATGCAATGATCGTTTGCAAGTATTCCTGATGATACGTACGGAACGCCGCCGTTAATCGAACTTGGCTCTACGTTTGCACCAAGAACATTTGATGCTGTTTTTATTTCTGCATCGCTGGCTCCGGGATGAATTGCGGCACCGCTGTTGTTTGCACTCAGGACTACTCCTGACAGGTTTGATCCTGCTATTTTTTTCTGGACTACCTCTACTCCCAGCACGTCTGAAACTGTCTTGCAGTCTTCCTTTGATAGTAACGGGGATACGACAGCTCCCTTGTCATTTGCACAGATTACGTTTCCAAGCGCGTTAAATTTTGTATCCAGCACTCCGACTTCCAAGTCTGTCACTTCCTTCATGTAGTCGTACTCATTTTCATATGCTGTAGTTGGCAACAGTATCCCGTTGTTGTTCATTACGGATAATGCGCCGATCAGCCTTGTATTGGCAACTGCTGTATGAAGAATCTCTATGTTTAGATATTCGGCAAGTTTCTCTGACTTGGTCTCGGCAAATCCCATTGGAACCAGTCCGAACTTGTCATTAACGCTGATGTAGACGCCAAGATTTGGTCCTCTGTACACGTCAAACTTGATAATATCCATATCCAGAGAATTGATCGTTCAGCGTTATGAACGTAGGGGAATTTCTCTCCTGACTGATCCAATGGCGGTTTGTGTGTAGAACACCCCTCCGTCTATCTTTAAATAATAACTACAAGAAAATCATACCATGCCCATAGCAGAAAACTTTCCTGAAGGTCTAAAGCCGACTGGAAAAGTCTCCCTAGATGACGGAAACTTTCATATCATGTGGGGTCCTGGCAAAACCACAAACACTGACGGCTCAAAAGTTGAAACGTTAGCAGATGCAGATGTCGTTGCGGCATATGCGGCAAGAGGCGAAGAGCAAGTTCCACTTGGCGTAAGCGGTACGATGGTTGCCGTGGATTGGGATTCATGCATTGCAGACGGAGCATGCATTGAGGCATGTCCGGTACAGGTATTCCAGTGGTACAGAACAGAAAAAGACATTCCTGCAAAAGACGTTGTAGGTCAGACCTTTGCAGGTACTGGCAGCGATGTCAAAGATGAACGCAAAGATCTAACTGACAAGGCTGATCCGATAAGAGAACATGATTGTATTTGGTGCATGGCATGCGTATCTGTATGCCCTCCTCAGGCAATCAAAGTTGATCAGGCTAACGTGGAAAAGCACGAAGGTGCGGCAAAGACCCTGTAAGTTTAAGAATTTACAAGTATGATAATTTTCAATTTCCAAAATTTAGTCCCAACTAATTTTATCTAGCTTTAAATAATATTCTAAAACAATCTAGTCATGGTAGATCTAGTTATACCAGAAGAATTTTGTCACGACGATGTAAAACCAACTGGACAGACTAACCACGCAGACGGTGAAAATCTTCACTTTATCTGGGGGGAAGGAAATTCAGAAGGAGCAGCATTCTCAAACGACGATGTAAAGGCAGCCTATGAAGAAAGAGGAGAAGAACAAGTTCCCCTCGGAATTCACGGAACAACTGTTGCAGTCGATTGGGATTCCTGTGTAGCAGCTGGTGCATGCATGAGTGTATGTCCAGTTCAAACATTCCAATGGTTTAGAACCGAGAAAGACATTTCAGCCGCGGCCTGTAAGGGTGAAACCTTTGAAGGCACCGGTTTGACGGAACAAGACGAAAGATTAGACTATACGGACAAATCACAACCAATCAGAGAACACGATTGTACGATTTGCATGGCCTGTCAAGAAATCTGTCCTGAAGGAGCAATCCGAATTGAGGCATCTAACCAAGAATGGCACGAGAAAGCTGCTGGCATATATGTAAAAATGCCTTCAAGTGGCGGCGGACCACACGCACACGATTAAGAATTTTTTTCTTTTTCCTTATTTTTCTATTTTATATTAACAGATTTTAATCGCTGTTTACCAAGATTTTTTGCAGAGGTCGCCTAGCTCGGTAGGGCGCGGGCCTTGAGAGCCTGTGTGCGCAAGCATACGGGGGTTCAAATCCCTCTCTCTGCGTTTTAACTTTCTATGCTTGCAAGTTCTGCAAGCATTGCAGACAGCTGAATTTCCGAGTTTGCACCGACCAAAATTCTATAGTCATATTTTGCAATCACTTCCAAAATGTCTGCCAGCTTGATGTGCTTTGACTTGAACACTGCCGAATTGATATATTTTAAAAAGTCTGATTCTGACATTCCGTAAACCTTGATCAATTCTATCATCTGTTCTCTGGCTTCTGCCACTTTGCCTGACAATGCTGTTTTTAAAACCGCATCAACGTCACTGGTCTTGGTCAATCCTGCCGAGGCCTTTACGTTCTCTTCTGTGATTCCGCCAAGACCTGCAGTTGCCTGCATCAAGTTGATGGCGTGTCTCAGATCTCCTTCGGAATAATCATAGATTGCCTTGAGGCCTTTTTTGTCGGCCTTCACCTTCTCCTTTTTGGCAATCTCTCCGAGTCTGCCAATTATGTCCTCTTCTGGGATTGACGTGAATTTGAATGTGGCACATCTGCTTTGAATTGGATCAATAATCTTTGAAATGTTGTTTGCAATGAAGATAAATCGACAAATCTTTGCGGTATCCTCTATGATCCGTCTAAGTGCCGTCTGGGCATCTGATGTCATTTCATCTGCCTCATCTAAAATAATGATCTTGAATGGAACCTCGTCCATTCCTGCAAATCTGGAAAACTTCTTCACCTTCTCTCTTACCATCCCTATCCCTCTTTCGTCTGATGCGTTTAGCTCAAGCGTATTGCTTTTGGCATATTCTCCCAAAATTTGCCTTGAAATGCATAAAGCTGTAGTTGTCTTTCCTACTCCTGCGGAACCTGAAAACATCAGGTGCGGCATGTCTGTAGGATCCTTGATCATGGCTTCAAGGCTCCCAATGATCTCTGTTTGGTTGACTATTTCGGAAATCTTTGTAGGTCTGTATTTTTCTACCCACATACCTGTTGAAGACATGAGTATCAGGGGCTAAATCCCATTAATAAATCCGGATTGGTTATTGTAGTATACTGTACGTTAAAATCAAAATTTGCCACAATCTGTACATTGGCCTCGGATTAATTAGGATCAATTGATCTCACAATATTGTTAACAGAATTGATCGATCCGGTACTTGAGGATGTAAATCAGACTAAGTGATCTTAAATGGAAATAGATGAAGTTGAAAAAGTGCATTTAATTGGATATAGGCTAAAGGATGCAAAGCTTACGGTTAATCAGGATTTTAAATACAATGTTGCTGGGATGAAAATTGAAGGCGTTCAAGGCGATACCCACAATCTGCCTCAATGGATAGGCAAGATCTTGTCTGACAATCAATTGGGAACTTTGGATTCTCCTGACATGATCACCGAGCTAAAACAGGCACTTTCCAAAGAAAAGATGGTCGGAGAATATCAAATGTCCACATTGGATTCTCATTTTTACATCAAACTCAAAGAGTCAATGAAAGAATTGAATCGTGATGATTTTGACAAGGTTGAAAGCATGATGCTGGAATTGTTTAGGATGCGAAGGGGCAAGCTTGTAAGGATTGCAGATTCCATCAAGATGAATTCTGAACTATACAACAAGCTAACTGTGGAGGAAAACGTATTCTACGGAATAATCTATGACAACAGCAAAGATTTTGAAAGACAAGTTACAGGGGATCTAAATGAGTAACGCTCAAGCCAGTACGTTTACAGATTCTGCTCTGTCAGACAAGGTAAAAGAATTCCTTATCCGATTCAAGGACAAGGATGGTGAATACAAGTATGTAAATGCAATTGACGAGATGATGCCAAAAAATGCAAAATACATTATCGTTGACTATAATGATTTGGTCGTAGAACCGCAAATTGAAATTATATTTTCTGACAATCCTGACAGACTGTTTGATGCATTTTCCAGAGCCATCAAAGAAGCACTTCAGACAAGATTTTCTGACTATGCAGAAAAAATCAAGGACGAAGTTCGCGTTAGGCTGATTAATTTTCCGCTAGAAAGAAGTCTGAGGCAGATCACTGCAGAAACCATCGGACACATCACAAGTGTTTCTGGAATGGTGGTTAGGGCATCAGAAGTAAAGCCCCTTGCAAAGGAACTGGTCTTTGTATGCCCTGACGAGCATCCTACAAAAATAATTCAGCTAAAAGGAATGGATGTAAAACTTCCCGTAGTTTGCGATAATCCTAGCTGCAAGCATAGGGACTTTGAGCTAAAGCCTGAGGCCAGCAAGTTCATAGATTTTCAGATATTGAGATTGCAAGAACTTCCTGAGGATTTGCCACCTGGACAGCTTCCTCATTATATTGACGTTACAATCAGGCAAGATCTGGTAGATAATTCAAGACCTGGCGATAGGATTATTCTTACCGGCGTAGTTAGGGTGGAGCAAGAATCCGTCGCAGGGGTTCAGAGGGGACATAGTGGATTATATCGATTGAGAATCGAAGGAAACAACATTGAGTTTTTGAGCGGTCGTGGTTCAAAGACTGACAGAAAAATTGGAAGGGAGGAAATTTCTCCAGAGGAAGAAAAGAGTATCAAATTGCTAAGCCAAAGTTCCGATGTATATCAAAAATTAATTGATTCGTTTGCTCCTCATATTCAGGGTCAGGCACTGATCAAGGAAGCCATCTTGCTACTCATCGTAGGCTCCAATCAGAGATTGCTTGGTGACGGAAGCAAGATCAGGGGAGACATTAACGTATTTCTTGTCGGAGATCCCGGTACTGCAAAAAGTGAGATGCTAAAGTTTTGTGCAAGAATTGCGCCAAGGGGTCTGTATACTTCTGGCAGGGGTTCTACAGCTGCAGGACTTACAGCTGCCGTTGTACGTGACAAGACCGGAATTATGATGCTAGAAGCTGGTGCGGTCGTGCTTGGTGATCAAGGTCTTGTAAGCATAGACGAATTTGACAAGATGAAGCCTGAGGACAGAAGTGCACTGCACGAAGTCATGGAACAGCAGTCTGCAAGCATTGCAAAGGGCGGTATAGTGGCCACACTGAATGCAAGAACCTCCATTTTGGCCGCAGCAAACCCGATGTATGGAAAATATGATCCTTTCAAAAACATTACAGAAAATGTGAATCTGCCAATTCCGTTGCTCACAAGATTTGATCTGATATTTGTTGTAAGAGACATACCCACCAAAGAAAGAGACGAATCAATTGCAAGACACATCATTCAAAGAAATACGAGACAGGGTACTGATAAAAAGTCAGTAGTCGAAGTTGACTTGCTAACGAAATACCTCTCGTATGCAAAACGCGGTGTTCCTGAGCTGACCAAAGAGGCAGAAGAGAAAATTCTAGCCTACTATCTTCAAATGAGAAACGTAGAGTCCGAAGAGATGATCACTGTAACTCCGAGACAATTGGAGGGAATTATTCGTCTTTCCACTGCCCGAGCAAGAATACTCATGAAAGACAAGGTGGAAGAAGAAGACGCAGATAGGGCGATATTTCTGATTCAGAGCATGCTTCAGGATGCTGGAGTTGACGTCAATACGGGAAAAGTTGATCTTGGCGTATTGCAGGGAAAACCTCGCAGCGAGATCTCCAAGATGCAGCTGTTCATGGATGTTCTAAAGGGATTGGAGGGTGACAACAAGGTGCCAGTGGATGAAAAAACATTCGTACAAGAACTTGAAAAGAGTGAAAAGTTTACAGAGGAAGAGGCTAGAAACTATATCCGAAGAATGCTCAGAGAAGCATCTATTTATGAATCAAAACCCGGTCACTATAACCGGGTATGAACATAGAGAAACTGGAACTTTCTGATGCCGCAATTGATTTTCTAAAGTCGCAAGGATTCAAAAAGCTATATCCTCCGCAAGCCGATAGTGTTGAATCCGGATTGCTTGACGGAAAAAGCATTCTTGTCTCTGCTCCGACTGCCAGCGGAAAGACTCTGATTGCGATGCTTGCAATACTTGGCTATGTCTCAAAGAATAATGGCAAGGTGATATATCTCAGTCCCTTGCGTGCATTGGCTGCTGAAAAGTTCTCAGAGTTTAAAAAATTAGAAAAAATTTCTTTAGGGAACAAAGTGAAGGTTGCAATATCTACAGGTGATTTTGAAAACATTGAAAAAAATTTAGAGAAAAGTAACTTGCTGATTCTGACAAATGAAAAGATGGATTCCATAATTAGACATGGTGCTGAATGGGTTGAAGACATTGGACTGGTAATATCTGATGAGGTACATTTGATCGGGGATGAGAACAGGGGTCCTACACTTGAGATGATTCTAACGCAGCTGAAGCTGCTTGATTCAAAGCCTCAGATTGTTGGCCTAAGTGCGACTATTACAAATTCTGATGAGATTGCGGACTGGCTCGGCTGCAAGCTTGTAAAAAATGACTGGCGACCCGTTCCTCTCTCAGAGGGAGTATGTGATGGAGGCATGGTTACAATGAGTGACGGCAAAATATTTGAAGTTGATCTCAGTCTACGAGGAACTCCCATTGATCTAGGGGTGCAATCTGTACAACAGGGAGGACAATCCTTGGTATTTGCAGAAACCAGAGCTCGCTCCAAATCGCTTGCCACAAAAGCATCCGATGTGATATCCCTAATGTTGGAAAAAAAAGAAATTACTGCATTAACTAAGGTGTCAAAAAAACTTCTGTCTGAAAATGAGCCTACTGAATTGGTAAAGACCTTGGCATTGCTTGTAAAAAAAGGGGTCGCCTTTCACCATGCCGGACTGAATCAAAGGTGCAGAGAAACAATAGAAGAGGAATTCCGTAAGGGCATGATCAAGCTGTTGTCATCAACTCCTACGTTGGCAGCAGGCGTCAATCTTCCTGCACGAAGGGTCGTAATATCAAACATCAATAGATACAATGCCAAAGTCGGAGCAAACAGACCAATCAGTATTTTGGAATACAAGCAACTTTGTGGAAGGGCTGGAAGACCACAATACGATGATTATGGGGAATCCATCATCGTTGGAAATGGCAACAAAGATGATCTGATAGAATACTACATCAACGGCGAACCCGAACCGATCATATCCAAGATTACCGATGACAAGTCATTGCGCACTCATATTCTTAGTGTCATAGTAACGCATCCTGGAATAAAGAAGGAAGAAATCTTGGAATTCTTTTTGCAGACGCTGGGCGGATTGCAATCCCGTAAGCCTACGATAAAGTTTGCAATCGACATATCATTGCGTTTTCTTTCCAGCAAGTATCTGATAATTAAGAAAGGTGAAAGGTACGCTGCTACCGAATTTGGAAAAAAGACATCAATGCTGTACATTGATCCTCTCACTGCGACATACTTTAGGGATTCAGTTGAAGGCGTATCTGAAGAAAGAAAGCATACTTTTGGCTATCTTCATTTGATTACAAACTGTGAGGAATTTTTCCCAAAATTCTCACTTCGACAAAGAGACTACGAATCAGCAAGTCTGATGATTGAGGATCATTCTTCAGAGCTGCTTGAACCTATTTCGGAATATGATTGCTCTAGAAGCATACTGGCCTTGCAGTCATGGATCACTGAATCTACTGAATTATCTCTGTCAGACAGTCTTGGAATAGAGTCCGGAGACATGCATAGGATGGCTGAGAATGCCGATTGGCTGGTATATTGTCTCAGAGAGATTTCCAAGCACGTTGAAAGGGCAGATCTGCTTGAAGAGCTGGATGACCTGAGAAAAAGAATCGTTTATGGAATCCGAGAGGAATTACTTGATCTGGTACGGGTCAAGGGGATAGGGAGAGTCAGATCCAGAATTCTTTTCAAACACGGAATAAAGAATCTGGATGACCTGAGAAAAATTCCCGTGAGCAAATTGGGAGACATTGATAAGATTGGATCTACCATTGCAGACAACATAAAGGCCGAGCTGCGAAAGGTTAGATGATTGATTGAATTTATAGTTCCGTCTGTAGTCTCATGCGTTGTCGCATTTCTTGTTGTATTTGTCACAACTCCCCCACTGATCAAATTTTTAGAAAAAAGAAACCTGTCAGTTAAAGACGTTAACAAAAAAGAAAATGTCTTGGTAGTTAGACCTGGGGGGCCATCAATCATTGTAGGAATAGTTGCATCTGAAATTGTTCTTTACGTATTTTTGCAAATGAATGAAATCCTTGCAATACTGATTACAACGTCTGCGGCTTTCGTGATTGGATATGTTGATGACAGAAAAGTAATGGGGGGTTGGTTTAAGCCTGTGGCACTTGCATTTGCGGCAATTCCGATCATTGCACTTGGTACATATGATACAAATCTGGCGTTTCCGTTGTTTGGAACCGTACAGATTCCTGTGCTGTATCTTGCATTGATAATTTGCATGATTCCGATTACTGGAAACACGATCAATTCCATTGATGTGCTAAACGGGGTCGCCAGCGGTTTTATGACCATAGCTGGTTTCTCATTATCTATCTGCCTGTTAATTGTCCAAAATTACGAAATTGCAATGATCAGTCTGCCGCTTGCTTTTGCTTCGTTGGCGTTTTACAGGTATCACAAGATTCCAAGTAGAATTTTTCCAGGAGATTCCGGAGCGTTGACATTGGGTGCAATGTATGGTGCAATTGCCATTGTAGGCGGAGTGGAAATTATCGCAGCTGTGGCGTTGCTGCCTGCAGTAGTTAACTCCTTTTTGTTTCTATCAAGCGTAAGGAAAATTGTGGAGCATAGACAAATTCAAGGAAAGCCTGTAGAGCATACTGAAGATTTCATGCTAAAGGCGACTAATGAAAAGAAGGCACCTGTAACATTGGTGAGATTAATTCTTGCAGGCGGGCCGTTGTCAGAAAAACAAGTAGGTGTTGCAATCTTCAAACTGACAATATTTTCGGGAATTCTGGCAGTGATCACTTCGTTGTTGATGGGTGTCTCGCTTTGAAATCCAATCTGTTTGTATTCTTGTTTGCAATGTGGGTTTTGATTCTTCTTGGAGGCGGTATCGTGGTTGTGATTTTGGGCCCGATATACGTATCTGAATTCGGTGAACTCAATTGGCTTGTTGCATCCGTCATCAAAGCAACAGTGGCAATTATTCTGGTTGTCGCATGGATCTTTATTTTATCAAAAGTAAAAAATCTGATTTTTAAAAAAGAAATTAACTCCTAACTTTCTTTCCATTTCCTTTGCTTCTTGTCGTATTCCTCTCTGCTGTATCTGATGAATGCTGGTGCTCCCATCACGACAGTATTTTCAGGAACATCTTTTGTCACGACAGCACCCATTCCAACCACGCTGTTCTTTCCAACTGTGATGCCCGCTTTGATGACTACGCGAGCCCCGATCACTGCATTGTCTTCAATTGTAACGCCAACCATCTTGCTGTTCATGGGGTATGGATCATTTGTCAGGACTGTTGCTGGACCGATGAATACGTTTTTCCCAATTCTTGAGAGCGGCGGAATGTATGCCTGACCTTCAATTTTTGTATTGTCGCCAATTTCTACGTCATAGTCGATATGTGCCAGAGAACCGATTTTGACATTGTCGCCAATTTCTACGTCATCGCCAACGTATGAAAAATGCCAGATCTGTACGTTTTGACCTATTTTTGCTTTTTTTGAAATAAAATTATTGATCATCATGTGTTCACAAATGCCATGGATTTCCGTTTGCGATAATCTTTTCTGGCAACTGTTCTTTGTTGTTTTTTAGAAATTCCATCTCTTGTTTTTTGTCTCGCAACTCATCAGGAAGCATAATTGGAATTTCTTCAATTATCGGATAGAATCTGGAGCATTTTGTACAAAACAATGCCCCTTCTGATATCACCTCGCCTTTTGCCTTGATTTCAAATAATTCCAAGGGATGACTCTTGTCAATAGGACATGCCAAAATATTCATCATTGTTTTGTTCATCTTAGATCCAGATAGATTGGAATTCCTTTCTGACTAGATAAAAGTGCAGCTTCGGCAATTTTTGTAACGTTGACAGCTTCCTGTGCCTTGATCACCTGCTCATTTTTACATTCTATTGCTCCGATAAAGCTCTGAATTTCTAGCATCAACGGTTCTTGTTTTTCAATTTGGATAATTTCTGACTCCTCATTTTTTCCTACAGTGACTTCTTGACTGATAAAGTCTGATGAAATTGTCGCATCCGTACACACGGCATTGAACTTCCTGATTTTATTTGGTGTAATCCAATTTGATGAAATTATTGCCACTTTATCGTTATCGTATCCCAGCATTATGCTTGCAAAATCCTCATGCTCGTGCTTAATTTTTCCTGCCCTTGCAAATACCACATGTGGCATGCCTGCAAACAACCAATTCGCAGTGTCTATGTCGTGAACTGAGGTATCGTAAATGATTCCAACATCTTTGATGTGTAGGGGTATTCTGTTCTCTCTGTGAAATTCAAGCATTACTAGATCGCCATATTTCTTCTCTTTGACCATTTTTTTCACAACGTCTACTGCCGGATTGAATCTTTCAATATATCCGCATGTCAGAATTACTTTGTTTTTTACTGCAAGCTTTGCAAGTTCTTCACCATCCTTTGATTTGTATGTCATTGGCTTTTCTACAAAGACGTGTTTTCTTGCTTCTAGCAGCTTTCTTGTAATTTCCGTATGGGTGGATGTAGGTGTAACCACTAATGCTGCGTCAAATTCTTCCGAGATTAGTAATCTGTCTAACGTGTCGTAATGACTGATTGAATATTTTTCTCCGTATTCTTTGCTTTTTTGAGTATCTGTATCACAAACTGCTACTAGGACATTCAATTGCGACAAAATTCTCGTATGATTTTTGCCCCATCCGCCAATTCCTATCTGGACGATCTTCATCTAATATGCCTCAGTTAACCAATGGGAGTAGTCTTCATTCTTACTCATTACAATGTCCGTATACTCTTGCATCATTTTTTTTGTAATGTCTCCAGGTTTACCGTTGCCTATCTTTACAGAATCCATTGAAATAATCGGTGTTATTTCAGCTGCGGTTCCCGTTAGGAAAATTTCATCTGATATGGTCAGTTCACTTCTTGTAATGTTTCTTTCAACCACATCCATGTCCAAATCTTTTCCAATTCTGAGTATGGCATCACGTGTAATTCCTTCCAGTGCTGATGATGTAAGTGACGGTGTCACCAGTTGATTGTTTCTTACAATGAAGACATTCTCACCTGGCGCCTCGCTAACATTTCCATTCTGGTCAAGCAAGATTGCTTCATCCACCCCGTTTCTTTTTGCCTCCTGCGTGGCAATGATCGAATTAAGATAGTTGCCACCCATTTTTGCCTGTGGCGGTGTAGACATGTCTGAGAACTTTCTCCAAGATACGACTCCTGCAGTTATCCCATTTTTGTCAAACAGATCCCCAAAAGGAAATGTGAAAATCGCCACACTTGTCGGTGCATTTTTTGTCACATGAAGGCTGATTCCATAATCGCCCACAAAATAAAATGGCCTGATGTAGCAAGATTCATTGATCTTGTTTTTTTTACAAATGCCAATTACCGCGTCGGTGATTTCTTGATCTGAAAAATTAAGTGAAATGTCGTAGAATTGACCTGATCTTCTGAATCGCTTTACATGTTCATCCAGTCTGAATATGTTGAGATTTCTTCCGTTCCAATATGCCCTTATTCCTTCAAAGATTGACGTTCCGTAGTGAATCGCATGTGTTGTGATTGGAATTGTAGCTTTTTCTGTAAGGGTATATTTTCCGTCAAACCAGACATATTTTGAGAGTGGAAGTTTCATAGGAGAATTTCATGGGATGTGTATTAATCTATTTTCAATTAAATTCATAGTTTTCTGGGCTTGAATGTTGCATCCAATAACTTATATTGGATTATTCTTTTGACCATCCCTCTTTTGGAAATTTCATTCCGACGACTCTAGTAGTCATATCGTCAATTGCTGCAAATTTTTCCACCGTCTTCCAATTGTCTTCTATTATTCTGACTATTTTTTCTGGAACGTCTTCTTTCCAAGATGATTCTTTTTCAAGTGCCGCATCATACATCTTTTCTTTAACTGATGCTGCAGAAAGTGATTTTCTTTCGCCAACTTTGGGTTTTAATCTATAGAATTTTAGCATGTATCCTTCTGCCTTGTCTCCCGTATATGAAAAAAATTTTCCTTCTACCCCTTTGAGAATCTGTTTTCTCAATCTCCATGATTTTGGTGTTAATAGTGGCGGCAAATATCTCTTGAATGGTGAAAAAAAGGTATAATCGTCTGTAATCTGAATGGTACTTCCAAATATTGACATTAGCATCTTTTTTCTGGTCTCGAAATCAAATGGGAAACTTTTACTGTTAATTTCTCTGTCCTCATCTTTGAATACCACTGGCATTACTTTTACAATGTCTGCATCTTTTTTCAGCTCTGAAATAATCTCAACATGGGCATTAGTTACGGGGTTTAGATGTGCAAGATATAGTGCAGTAATCAATTACATCCACTAAATAAATCTCATATTTCAATGATTGATTTTTTAAAATACCTATCCGTATGATTCGTATTTGACTTCAAAGCTTCCATCTTCACGTTTGTCGTGCTCTGTAACGAAATCTTTGGGATTCAGAAAGTCCATCACTCCGTCGATTGTTCCTTGCCAACCACAAACATAGAAAATTGTATTTTCTTTAGTAATCTTATCTTGAATTAATTCTTCCAGCGCTGATATTCCGTTGTCTCTTGGTCTTAGGAATGTCTCGACTCTTCCGACTTGACCTGCCCACGATCTGTTAAACCATTCTTGAGGCCGACTAATTGCTGCTCTATATCTAAAATTCCACTCGTCCTTGCCTTTGGCAATGCTTTCATTTTCAAGATTGGTTAGCAAATCTTTGTAGCTTAATTCATCTACGTAACTTGCTCCGTGCAAGACAATGATCTCACGTTTATCATTTGAGTCGTGAAGGTGCTGTGCAAAGCTGACAAATGGTGCAAGACCTGTTCCGCCACCTATACAAATAATTCTTCTGTTGTCTTTTTCTCCGTTTGTTAGTTCTTCATTAATCAGCAATGCTCTACCTGTAGGTTTTAGCCAGAGGATCTCGTCTCCCTCTTTTACATTAAATAGTTGTGTGGTTAATCTACCGGGAAGTGGTTTTCTTACCCATCTAATTACTATCTCGATATAATCTCTGTTTTCGGGGTGCGATGCAATCGAATATGCACGTCTGACTATCTTTCCATTGTCTGCAGGATTCGATAATCCCAGCGTGATAAATTGACCTGCCTTGTAATCTGGAACTGGACCTTCTTTTGGCACCATTCTTAAAATGACTAGATCTTCTTTTAGCAATTGAACATATGTGACTGTCGCTTTGTTGTCTACTACCATAACGATTCAATCCCTCTTTGGAAGGTTAAATATATTGTGTTAATTCAGCGTATCTATTTTTTTTAGACCGCTAAACGTTAATAACCAATTTGAGGATCTTATTTCAATCAGAATTCTGATAATTGGGCCGGTCGTCTAGTCTGGTAGGATAGGTGCATGGCATGCATCGGATCGAGGGTTCAAATCCCTTCCGGTCCACTTATTTTTCTATTAATGATATCATTTTCTCGATTTCAGAATCATTCTCTTTCAAAATATTTTTGATTTCATTTTTTGAAACTGTAATCTTCAAATCAATTATTGCCTGTAATGCGCTTTTTCTTACTTCTATGTTGGAATCTGATAATGCTTCCCGGAAAACACTGCTATTTTTTTGAGCTTGTAGATGTCCCAATGTCCCTATTGCACATGATCTGACTGCTGGTTTTTTATCTTTTACTAATTTTATTATGTCTGGAATGGATGATATCTCATTTCTGTTTCCCAATATGAGCAATATTGAGCATTTCATATTTTCACTTTCAGAGTTTAAATCGTCAATCAAAAAATCCACAATTTTATTTTTATTTAGGACTAGTGAGCTAAATGCTTCTCCTCGTACTTTGATGTCAGTATCATCTAACTTTGAAACTATTTTTCTCAAAACCTCTGGATTATCCGTGCTGTCTAATGATTCTAGAGTTTTAATTTTTTCATTGCTGTTCCCAAATTCTAAATTTTTTAAAACATTTTCCAAGTTATGATTAAATTCTATGTTTCTGGTTAATATTGGTTCGAATCTTTCAATTTTTTTCATTTAATTCGGTAAAACCCTCCTAGCTTTAAATTATCCTCAAATAGCTTGTGTTACATGTCAAATGAAACTCGAGACACCGTATTCATTGGTAAGAAACCATTGATGGCATATGTAACATCAGCGCTAATTCAATTGGCAAACTTACCTACCGTCAACATCAAAGCTAGGGGACTCAGCATAGGTCGTGCTGTTGATGTAGCTCAAATCATTGCAAGAAAAACCGAAAATGCAGGCTACACTATAGGAGAAATCAAAATTAGCTCAGAGTCACTAGAGTCACAAGATGGTAAAACCAGAAACGTCTCAACAATAGAAATTGAAATAAAGAGAGTCACATCGTAACAGTTCTTTATTTGGATTTTTTATTTTATTCACTTTTTGATTTTTCGTATTTCTTTTCCATTTTTCTGAATTTCTGAAGTTCAATCAGTTCGTTGAACTGATCAAAGTTAACTAATCTTTGTTTGTGCTTTACTGTGCTTCCTGTCTCTTTTAGCTCTTTTAAAATATTCATCGTTGCAAACGTGTTGGCATATAGTACTGAAAGCGGGTAGAGAATTATTTTAAATCCCAACTTGTTCAATGTCTCGGATGAATTCAACGGCGTTGCTCCTCCCTCAATCATGTTGGCAACCAACGGTGCACTGATTTCTTTTCCGATCTGCTTCATCTCTTCCAATGACTCTGGTGCTTCAACAAAAATTGCATCTGCTCCCGTCTTTTTGTTTTGTTTTCCGCGCTGGATTGCTTCATCAAGTCCTTCTGTTGCTCTTGCATCCGTTCTTGCGACTATTATGAAGTTCTTACTTTCTCTGGCATCTATCGCAGCAGATAGCTTCTCTGTATATTCTTCTTGAGGAACTACTTCTTTTCCTTGCATGTGTCCGCATCTTTTAGGCCATTTTTGATCTTCTAGGAAAATACCTCCTGCACCACCTGATTCCAATTCTTTTACCAACTTCCACACGCTCAATGCGTTTCCATACCCAGTATCCGCATCAACAATTACCGGCATTGACACTGCATTGCAAATCCTTCTGGCATTATCTACTGTTTCCGTAGATCCGACAAATCCATAATCTGGCATTCCAAATAGTGTTGCAGATGTTCCATAGCCTGTTTGAAATATGGCTTTGAATCCTACTTTTTGAGCAATTTTTGCACCTAATGCATCATAAACACCTGGAATTACAAGCGGATTTTTTGATTCTAACATGTCCTTTAGATTTTTCATGATAATCCTCTTTTGCTGAATTATTTATGATTTTAATCCAAAGTTCATGATGTCGTCTTAAACTTTCAAAATGACTCTGAAAACAAAAAACTAATTTTTATTTTGCATACTATTCGATCTTAATTTCTCTGGCTTTTTTACTCACATTTTTTTCTTGAATTTTTTTCAATTCTGACTCTAGAAACTGCTTGTATTTCTTGGTCTCATCATCAGTCATATTTGAAAAATTTGAACTTAGAATTGTACCCATCGCCGAAATTTTTTCTAATAGATCCACCGCAACAAATCTTCCTACATTGCCTAATCTGAACAATACTTCCAATTGTTTTTTGACGATGTCATTTACTTTGTCTACGTCTGATGCTGTGTTTTCCCCTTTCTTTGTTAGTTGATATTTCCCGTTTTTAGTTTCCTCGATTAATCCCTCGTCAAGCAATCTTCCCAATAAGGGATAGATCAACCCTGGTGATGGTTTCCAAATCCCGTTACTTTGCTCTACGGCATAGTCGATTATTTCTTTTCCAGTGTGTGGGGTTTTTTTAATAGTTCAAGAATAAAATATCTTGAAAATCCTCTTGGAACTGAGCTTCCTACTCTTTGAAACCATTCTGAAATCATCACTGATAATATCACTAGTGATATATTTTAATATTTTGAAATATTCCTTCAACTACTACATATTTATCCCACCTAAAGCAAGTTTGACTGAAAAATGACTGATTCAATAGAATTTGATCTAATTATCTGTGGTTCCGGACTGGCAGGTCTACGGGCAGCTATTGCCGCCGCCAAGAAAGGATCTCATTTGAAAATTGGCATTGTTTCAAAAGTACAAGTGATGCGTTCTCATTCTGTTTCGGCAGAAGGGGGAACAGCTGCGGTTCTTTTTGAGGATGAGGGTGATACAATTGAATCTCATATCTATGATACCGTAAAGGGAAGTGACTTTCTTGCAGATCAAGATGTTGCTGAAAGACTTTGTGTTGAAATGCCACAGGAAATTCATCAGTTAGATCATTGGGGCATGCCTTGGTCTAGACGAACTGATGGCAGGATTGATCAACGAAATTTTGGTGGTTATAGTTTTCCTAGGGCTACATATGCATCTGACAAGGTGGGTTTCTTTGAAATGCAGACTTTGTATGATACATGCCAAAAATTTGAAAATATTGAATATCTTAACGAATGGTTTGTAACATCTATTATTCATGATGGAAAACGATTCATGGGCGTTACTGCCATTGAGTTAGGTTCTGGTACTTTTTACACGATTAAAGGAAAGGCACTCATAATTGCAACTGGCGGTGCTGGACGATTGTATAGCTTTTCAACATATGCACTATCCTCAACCCCCGACGGCTTGGATATGGGATTGCGTGCAGGTATGGCACTAAAAGATATGGAATTTGTACAATTCCATCCGACAGGAATTTTACCCTCTGGAATTTTAATCACAGAAGGTGCCAGAGGAGAAGGCGGTTATCTTCTTAACAACAAAGGTGAACGATTTATGAAAACATATGCTGCTGGCAAGATGGAATTAGCTCCGCGTGATATTGTGTCAAGATCAATCATGACTGAAATTCAAGAAGGGCGTGGGTTCAAACATGAAACAGGAGTCGATTGCATGAAACTTGATTTGAGACATCTTGGAGATGAGAAAATTAAAGAAAAATTGGGCGGGATTAGAGAAATTTCAATCAAATTTTCTGGTCAGGATCCTGCCAACGACTTGCTTGATATCAGGCCTGTATGTCATTATATGATGGGTGGACTCCATACCGATATTGACGGTGCTACTGAAATTCAAGGAGTCTGGGCAGTAGGTGAAGCGGCATGTAACAGTGTTCATGGTTCTAATCGTTTAGGTGCAAATTCCACCTCTGAATGTATTGTTTGGGGAAAAATCACAGGCGAATTGGCAATTGATTACATTCAAAATAACCCCTCTTCAAATCCTTGGCCTCATCATCTCGTACTGGCTGAAGAAAAAAGAATCTATGATGGAATTTTTAGAGGGCATGGGGATACTAATCCGTATGAAATTCGACAACAGCTTACTGACACAATGAATGAAAAGGCATATGTCTACAAAAATGAGAAAAATCTTGTTGAGGGTCTAAAGAAAATACGCGAATTAAAGCAACAAACTTGGAAGCATGTTGATGATAAGGCAAAAGAATACAATACAAATTTTGCAAACGTGATGGAACTTGATTCTATGTTTAGAGTTGCAGAAATTGTATTGCTTGGCGCAATAAATAGAAAAGAATCTCGCGGTGCGCATTCACGAACTGATTATCCAAAACGCGATGATGCAAACTTTTTACATCATACACTTGCTTACTATGATCCGAACGAACCCATCATGAAAACACACCCTGTAACGATTACAAAATATCAACCCGTGGAGAGGAAATACTAGATGACCCAAGATGAACACAAAGAAGGCATTAAAGGAATGGTCAACCCTCGTCGATATGGGATTGAACGAGTTGCATATTTGTTAATGCGATTAAGTGGACTTGGCTTGTTGGCATATTTTATCGGTCATATTTATGAGACTAGTAATATTTTGAGGGGGCAAGTTGGCTGGGATGAATTCATGGAACTCATTTCAGGTACTGAAGGGCACATCGTTATGTCTGTTGTAATTGGAATGTGTGTTTTTCATACTGTAAACGGAGTTCGAGTGATGTTGGGACATGGGGGTATAGGCGTAGGAAAGCCCGCAAGACCTGATTATCCATATGATCCAGCATCTCAGAACTATAGGCATAAAATAGGAATTTATTCTGCAATAGTACTTGCAGCATTTGCAATGATGTACGGTTTAGCGGTAATGTTTGGTGAATAAAATGAGAGAAAGTACAATAATGAAAATCCACTATGGGACTGCTTTGGCAGCCGTAGCCTTGGTTGCAGTTCACATTCTGATGCGTCTGACAATGAACTATGCCGAATCTCTAGAATATGAGAACGTGCTTGCAAATTACAAGTTTGTTCCATATGCCATAATGTTAGAATTAATTTTGATTCTACTTTCGGTTCACGGATTCAACGGTCTTAGAGTAATTTTACTTGAATTAAAACAAGGAAGAATGTATGAAAAAGCTGTTTCATACGGTTGTCTTGCAGCAATGATTGGATTAATAGCCTATGGCTCAAGAACAATTATTATGACTAACATGGGGATGGTATAGAAATGGCACAGGTTTCTAGCATGTCCAATGGACAATCTTCTACATCAAAGTCTATCACTCTTAAAATTTCAAGATTTAATCCTGAACATGACGAGTCAAGTCGGTTCATGGAATTCAATGTAAATTATGAAAAGTGGACAACTGTTTTAGAGGCAATTCTTGATGTGAAAAAACATTTTGATCATTCGGTTGCTGTTCGTTATTCTTGTAGACAAGCTACGTGTGGTTCGTGTGGAATGATTATCAATGGAAAGCCTAAATTGGCATGTTTTACTAAAATCAGCGAATTAGATTCTAACGTTGTGACTGTTGAACCTATGAACAATTTCCCAGTTATTCGTGATTTGGCTGTGAAGTTTGAAAAGCTGTTTGAATCTCATCAAAAAATTAAACCGTATCTGATTCGTGATGATACTGAACTGGTAACTGACAAAAAAGAATTTTTGCAAACTCCTGAAGAGGTAGAGCAATACATCCAGTTTGCGAACTGCATAAAATGTGGTTTGTGCAACTCTGCATGTCCTACGATGGCAACTGATTCATCTTTTGTCGGACCTCAAGCATTAGCCCAGGCATATAGATATGTTGCTGATAGTAGGGATAAAGGAAAAGATTCTAGACTAAAAATTATTGATGATTCCCACGGAATTTGGAGATGTCACTTTGCTGGTTCTTGTAGTCAGGTATGTCCAAAAGGCGTTGATCCTGCAATGGGAATTCAACTACTTAGAGGATATATGCTAGGTTTTAGAGACTAACCTAGTTTTTTTGGATTCGGACTGTTGTTTACTTGATTGTTGATATGCTAGGTTTTAGAGACTAACCTAGTTTTTTTGGATTCGGACTGTTGTTTACTTGATTGTTGATATGCTAGGTTTTAGAGACTAACCTAGTTTTTTTGGATTCGGACTGTTGTTTACTTGATTG
>WLWI01000532.1_pt1 | contig 34820 bp, 33 predicted proteins | sample 6701501 | NCBI WGS metagenome assembly WLWI01 (sample SAMN12718690, study PRJNA515312) | sponge metagenome | isolation source: marine sponge | host: Mycale hentscheli | place: New Zealand: South Island, Marlborough, Capsize Point | collected 2014-11-01 | reverse complement strand
AAGCGCATTGGATCAGTTCAATCTTTTTTAAATATTCTGTCTCATTAAGTAGTTGTTTATTTTTTATGTTGCTTGTAGTTTTCATGACAGAAGAGAGTGAGCGTGGCTCATGGATTGAGAAGGTGATTATCACACTCCTTTTCCTCCTCCGAGATTGGCTTATGGCCATTCCCTTGACATCTCCTGACACATCTTCCTCAGTGTCGTCAACTTCGGCTGCTGAATCATCAGCTTCTCCCCCTGCACCCCGCCTGCCCCTCCCTGACGACACCATCAGGACGGTGTTCGAGGTAAGGAATGCGTAGGGCTGATAATGTTCACTTTCTTCAGATTTCCAGCATCTGGTTCATGTTGCGGCTGTGAAGGTTTAGGTTTTAGATTACTTCAGTTCCAGTAGCCGAACCTGGGTTTGGGTTTCTGAAGTGTCTTTGGTAGACGTTGGTTTTCTAAAGATAATACTGTTCTAATATTCGTGGCTCCAGGAGGGTATAATGTGTGAGAATCAAGTGGGGGATGCTGGAATAATCCACCAGGTCAATCTATTTTATATATGTATGCAAATTTGCAGAATTATAATGTGTATTATTTTCTTCTCCTTTTATTTATTTATTTTTTTTTCCCCTTCTTCCTTTCTAGTTCTGAGTGTTGATTCCATCTATATATGTGTATAGGAATGATTTACTCATTTATTAATTTTTTTCTCATATAAAAATAATGAATGGTAATGAGATGAAAGGTGAAGTCTTATAAAATTATTATTAAGAATACTTTTCTCTGAATACAAATAAGTGGTAATGAAATTCATAAATGATTTTTATAAGGCTTTTTCTCGAGATGCCATTGAAGTATCACATTTTCCGGTTGTTGGTGGTGCTCATAGTAATTGGGCCGTGTTGTGGCTTGTTTGGGCCATTGTTCTTTCTTGTTGAGCCAACAAGCCTTAGCTCCCGCTCTGCATGGCAGCCCTTTGTTCCCCTCCCCCTAGACTTCGTCTCAAGCAAGCCATGATTCGGCCTCTGGAATTAGCTCATTCTTCCCAGGCGATGAGTGCATGGATGTATGAAGAAGGGAGGAAATGAAACCACATATGTTAGCCGTGCTTAATTCTTCCTTTTAGAGCTGGATGTATGGACTTCATGTCTGGAGTTCCAACTCACGTAATACTTCTCTTTTTTTAATATTGTTTTTATTACTATTATTATGGCTTGCCTCTCCTGTTATGCTAATAGAGGGTGTTTATCAGTGCTGCAGGGACGGGATTAGTCTATTGCCTCGTGTGTCCTCAAGAGAGTGTTGTCTAGCAAGTCTGCTACCCTCGTTGATGTTGTTGGAAATTTGATTTTCGAGTAGGCAGATGAGAAAGTCTCCAGTACTTTCATTGCATTCTATTTAGACTCCTCCCACTTGTTGAAACTCTTTTGGTATTGCTAATGGGCTCTGAGAGGTGTGGTGTACTAGCTGGCTGCACCTTATTGAAAGCTGCCGATGCTTTTGATGTGTAGCTGAGCAACTGGTGTGATGAAACCGCTCAGATCGTTGACCCGTAGAGTTGAAGAATGAGCAACAGTCTTCAGTTTCCAAAGGTCCTTCAGTCTGATCTCATACCTGTGGGGTACTTGATGTTGTACTGCCCAATTATAGATCAATTTACCAATTCCATGGCATGCGTAGTGTTAGTAAATATATGCTAAAGGTGTTGTTAAATTGCCGGTCTTTCTTCTAGTAGCATGTAGCATGTATATACTGCTCACTCCTATACTGAAAGTTGAATAAATGAGTATTTTGTATTAAAAATGTGTTAGTAAAGAGTCCCCATACATTTTCTAAGGTAGCACTATCTTGAGGGGAAATAATTTAATGAATAAAAGTCTATACATAGAAGTTGGTTTGAAGTGTGAGACCAACTGGAACACAGACTTACAGTTGACATATTTGGGTTGAACTGCAGTGACTTCAGCCATGTTGTTGCCCACTTGCTGGCTGGATTATGAGCCAAGATCAAGGTGTGGCCCCATTATGTCACAGAGCTGTGACTTACCTGTGATTGGATCATTAGTAGCCAAGGAAGAGGTGGGAGTGTGAAGATAAGCTGACTTGTGCAATGTCAGTTTGTGTCCACTGCAACTTGATGGTTTCCGTGATGTTTGTATTTGCTATGCAGCAAAATTGCTAGTTATTTCCGAGTCTTTTCATCTGTTTGTGAGCCAATAACATTGCTTGAGCTGTTGGAGAGATAACTCCAACCTATAATAAACTCAATATTAAAAGGCTTTGACAACAACTTAAAGAGTAAAGGTGTTTGTGATTTCTGTTAATGGCTAGTAATGGTATTATGTTATAAGCGAAACTAATAAGTACAGACTTGATGTTATTGTGCCTTGATCAAACAACTTATTTATTTTATCAGGATGCCTATTACCACTTGACTCCCACTTTTTGACGGTAAATTATGGAATGGCTATTAATATTATACACGAGTAATGGTTAGTCCAATGTAGCTAAGGAGGTCAGGTGCAAAATATTCAGCTTGAGTCTTTTTTATTTCATGAGGTTAACTTCTGCTAGCTACCATTAATATGGTAAGAATACTGACTAGTTTTTAGTGCCGATTAATGTGTGTGTGTGTGTGTGTGTGTGTGTGAGTTTGTGTGTCTGTAGTAAACACACAATGCCAGACTGGTAGCAATTAAGTTAGTTTAACAATTACATTTGTGGCAAGCTCCTCCCCATTTACAACATTGGAGCATCTGTCCGGCGGCAGGCATCCAGGACAATAAACCGTTCTATTTACCACATGTTTCTGCACGCATACCGTGCAGCTGATGTGTCACCATTTTGTCTGTTTCTCCCCTCAGGTGCTGCAGGCTGCTACCTGTAATCAGCAATTGCTATTGGGCCGCTCTTTCACCATTTCAGATCCAGTTGGAGGGACTGTGGAACCTTTGGAGACCTCTGGTTCCAGACATTCTGTAGGTTCTAAGCAAGGGAAGTTTTCTTACGACAACAACAGTGTTCCTAGTGAACCCAGGGAAAATAGGAAAGGTAAATTATGCTAACTTTGTTTATTGTTTTCTTTTACATGTGACATACATATAGTTGGTTGAGAGGCTTCAAGAAAAGTAGTGGATTCATATATGTATAATTATAGTAAATGGTTATAAATGACTAGTTTGGTGTGTATCCAGAAAGGTAGTGGTCATAATTCAAATTTTAATTGTTATTATTATTAATTCATTATTGTTGTTGTTATTATGATTATGATTATTAGTATTACTACTACTACTACTACTGCTACTGCTACTACTACTATTATTATTATTATTATTATTGTGTATGCCAATGATACTACTTCAATCATATACTGTCTAAAGTTTACTATTTAGTTCACCAGGTTGATGGCAGTGTATAGATACTTCAAATATACTCAATATGCACTGAGTTGTATAAGCTTTAAAGGTGAAATCACATTCATTGAGCTAAATGTGCCCGGAGAAAAAGGAAATTTTGACATAGAGGATGCAGTTAGATATCTAGTGGGCCCCAAAGAAGTGCCACTGTGAGTGATTTCACTTCAGAAATGCATTTGTTAGGACTCCTGCATTGCAGGGGGGAGAATCTCTGGTGCAACAAGCAGATAGAATACTAGCAGCCTTTGTTATGCAGGTGTTATATGGGGGAGGAGGTCTGTGTTGAGGAAGTGTGTGACAGGAGATATAACTGGTTTGAGTTGATCGAGGATAGGTCAGTGTCCTGGGTGGATGTAATTAGCTCTGATGTGCAGGATGTTAAGGTAGGATGGATCAAAGATAGCTCTGAGTCAGTATAAGTAGTTGCATGGAAGAAGGTGCAATGATGCTAATGAGGAGGGGCTTCAGGCAGATGATAAATACACCTGTGTGGCTTTGCTTGCACTTAAAAATGTTGTTGTTGTAAAATACAGACTCTGGCTACTCTCAGAAGTAAACAAGCTTTCTGACTAATTTGATTCTGAATTTTAATCTCTACAATTACAGTGTAGTGAAAAAATTAAAATGATTTAAGATGATTTTTAACTTCATTTTCAGCCACTTGCCTGTCATACACATTAATTAAAATGAGGAGGTGATTTTTTATTATTAATGGCGATGAACTTTTCAGTTCAAGGCTAATATTTTGTCACTATTAAAATCATGTGATTTCAGAAAAATTTGTCAGATGCAAATTAAGCATAAGTTATCATGTTCTACTCTCATTTATTTATTGTAGTATTATGGTTATTATTGTTGTTGTTATTATTATTATTATTATTAATTATTATGGTAACTGCTATAATTTATGTTATTATGGCTATCACTAGAACATAATCTGGAACATTTAAAGTACAGTATATTCCATCTAGTGTAAGGATTCTAAAGTGACATCATTATTATGCTAATGCTCCATTACAGTGTATTGGTGGTTAAGGTGCTATTGTGGGTACCACGTGGCCTGGTATATGGTCCAGTCAATAGAATGGACTGAACCCCAGTGCCTTATGCTTGGTTAAGTACTGGTGCAGAATTAGGAAGTCTAGGAGATGTCATTCTGAAGAAAGAATGGCCACAAGGGCTGCATCCAGATGTATGTACATCCTTGCCCTTTTTGGGTGAAGGAAGGTTTGAGTTCTTTGAGAGTGGCAGCTCCAGGCATTTCAAAAGGTTCCTCTCCTTTATGAGTGCCCTTGTCATACAACTTCCACTTGAAGCCTTCTTGAACAATAGTCCTAACTTTCACCTCTTAGTACAATAGGCAATGGCCTACCTAACCAAAATTCCTCCTCTAACTCCCCCTTGCCTTCCCCCCTTAACTTCAGAGAAACCTTACCCCCTAGTATTCTCTCTTGTCATTATGCTGTCTGGGTCCTTAGGTATTTCTTTACGGTCATTGTATTATCCATCCATGTTTTGCCACAGAGCTGTTCCTCTAACTGCCCTTGCTTCCACTGTTGACAGTGGCCTGTCATGACTGAAGCCAGGGTTGAGCTCCGCTGCAGTGTTCCTTGCAATGTTGTATATACAGAAATCATTTTAGCTTGACTTTTTTTTTCTTCCCCCAATATACAAGGTAACCTTATTCTTCTCTCTCTCTCTCTTTCTGTAGATGTCAAACTTTCATGGAACAGGTTGAAGAAAGTCACACACCATTTTAGTGAAGGGCACATACAAACTGCAGCTAGATCTGTAAGTCATTTTGGAAGTTATTGTTGTTGTTTGTAATCTTGAACTTTAATAAAAGAATAAACATATAAATAAATTCATAAATAAATATATCTATCTATAAATGAATAAATAAAGCATATTTTTTTTTTAAAGACTATTGGACCATCATCTTGAAATAGTCAGTTGTATTTACAATATTTAACACTGTAAGCTTAGTGGTGCATAATTACATATTTGTAGTGCCAATATACATCGTGTTTGTTTTGCATGAAGGTTATTACACACTTACTGAATCTCCTCGGACACTTTCCATTTGGCTGTGGAGCAGCTCAGCTGTGCTCCTCAATCAAGGAATATCATGACAACCCAAGTCTGTCCCACCTTGACGAACTTTCACCAGAAATCTTTGACTCTCCCCGTATCCAGGTATATTATCTATCTGTATGATTGCATGTTCTTTTTTCTTTTCTTTTTTTTTCTTTCTTTTTTTTTTTTTTTTTTAATATACATTAAAATGTACTTATCTGTGTGTTTGTGTGCATATGGATGTTTTCATGGAGGAGTGTGTGTTTGTTTTGATTTGGTAGAAAGGTCTAAGCACTGAATTCGCGCTTGGGCTCCAAACTCGTAAATACTTGCATTTAGTTAGAAATCCTTTGTCCCAAGTGCCTGGCAAAGGAGATGGCACCGCTCACAAGTTGTGAAAGTTTGTGCAATAAAAAATTATCTCCACATTTTTTAAAACCCTTCCGGACATAATATCCCAGACCTCCTCCAAGTTTCGCTTTCTAAGATATGCTGTTTTTCAAAGCTAGATTTCATCAGATCATGGTCGTTGTTTTTAATACCCCATTGTCAGCCGTATCTCTTTTCATTATTAGCACTTTTTTCAATGTGTTGAATGATTATTTCCTTATGAAGTACATCAAGGGGAAGTCTTTCATCCCCCCCTCCAAATTCATATCATTTCTTTATGAATGAGCCACCACTTGAAGCCTTGGCACTTCCATCCTGTAAACTACAAAGTTTCTTTGATGTCACGGATGGAACCTTTTTTGGGTGCTCGTACAATTGAAACCTGTCTTAGATTAAAGAGCGAGAAAAATTGTTTGCCACCTAGCTGAACAGGAAGTGAAAGTGACAGAGTGATTTGTCCAAAATTCTTCTAGGTGCGTGTGTTACTTATGTTGGGAAGGTGATACGTTGTGATAAGGGAGATAATAACTGGCAGATAAGAGAAATGGCTCACTGGACACAGCAACAGCAGCTGGAGGGTTAGCTTGTTGGTGAAAATTAGAGGGAGGAGGGGGGTTGTGAGAGGTTGATAATAGACATTCCCCCATTCCCCTGGGCTCATTTCAGCACAACTAAATTAAGGAAAGGTCTGCGGTGGATGCCACAAAAAGAAGTGATTCAATTACTGCATGCCTTTATGGCGAGGCTGTAGTTGGGGAAGAGCTACATGTCTGTTCGTTTGCATGTTGGGGCCCTACAAGAGCATCATGGGGGATTCTCCTTATCGAGAACAAAGTCAAACGAGTCCTTGTTATTTTTATGTAACTTGCCATAGTAGTGGAAGACGGCAGAGCACAAAATATAACTACTTGATTCTTTTTCACATGGGTAATTGGTAGAGCAAGATAGATTGAGGCTTTCTGAAGATGAAGAATAGTGGGTGGGGCTAGGTTGCTGTAAGTGGGTAAGCATGTCAGGTATGTATGTGAAGAGGTGCATGTGTGTATTCAGACAACATGTCAGCATATGTATGTGAAGTGGCGCATGTGTGTATTCACACAACATGTCAGCACAGCAATAGGTTGTGGAGGTAAAACATGAGGTTGCCAGAGAGTGGTTGGGTTTTCCCACTCCAAAAGCTGTGAGTGATGGAAGAGTCTTAGTGTTGATCATTGTGTGGGCCAGTTTGCGTCTTGTTTTGGTGTTTTGATGTCCCAATCAAGCTGGACCAACTGCTGTGTTTGTATTACAAACTAATGGATAAATACTGTTGTAATTTGTGTGCTGCCTCACTTGTTCAATTTTGTATGTGATGGATTGGTTTGTTTTAATTATGGTGTGTTTGTTTTGTTTTTTGCAGTTTTTTGCCTTTGGAGATGAAGCAATTGTTACTTTTGTGGAGATACCCAACAAGGTGGGTGAATGGCAGGTTTTCAAGTGACTAAGTACATGTATTGCATATGTGTGTATACTCGTGGAAAAACTGTGGGGAGGTGGGTGTGGCAGGAATAGAGCCGAAGACTTTTCAGCAGCTATTAATGCAATGAATTTGGAATCAGCCAGTTGTGGATCTCGCTACCAAAGCAAACAATTTAGTGTCTAGTTGAGACACAGTAAACCATCAGTGAGTAGAGAATAAAGGACCCTATGTTAATTGTGGCTAATTGCATCAAATGTCCCATCGTCTGCTGCAAGGGTGTGTTTGTGTTTCTGTGTATGTGTGGTGCGTGTGTGTGTACGTATGATGAGAGAGACATGCATTACCATGCGGCATTGTTTGTTGATGTTGTCTAACAAGTAGAAATGCACTTGACTGGGCTGTGTTGGCACTGGTCACAGGTCAAGAACAAGTAAACACTTCACCTCAAGTGCCCTCTCCACTAGAGAAAGATGTCGTAGAAAGAGCACTATCATGACCTTAGTTCATTGTTGATTGGACGTAGATGGGCAATTCTGGCAGCACTGTTTAGCACGATCCAATTGGAATGTTCTACATGGGCCAAAAGCGTGCTTCTGGGTTGTTGTTTTTTTTTGTTTTTTTTCCCTCCCTGCCTCCATATGTTGTCTGATTTCCACAGTTGGCCTTTGATGTGTGGCATAATATTTTTTTAATCCCTAATTTTTTTTGCCAGAATTCTTTGACAAATGTTGCCTAAAGTCTTTGGTAATCAGCCAGAAACCAGAGGTATCGCCTTATACAATAGATATTGGTTTCTTACTTTGAGCCAGTCAGCCACCTGCTGTTGGTCGGTCGCTTTCAATTGACATAGGCTTAGCTTATGTCCTGCTTTGGTTTGCTTGCTGGGCAGAGTTTGTCCTTGACTGGCACTCTGCTGTTAAGTCTGCTATCTCTCCCATTCACAGACCGAACAGAAGCCACACATCGTTGATTAACCTGAAGTATGAATTTGTGAATCAAGTCATAATAATCAGGTAGAGGGAGGGATTGTTTTTGTTATATATATATATATAATTACTTGTTTAATTAATGCATACTTATTTATTATTTGTGTTTTGTTACAGTTGGAAGGTGTGGATATACTGGCGGGTCAGTATCAAGCTCGCATCATTGTACGAGATGTCACTGGCAAGTACACCTGGGACTCCTCACTTCTGTATGGCCCACAGAAATCCTTGTTTCAAGGAGGTAAGCCTGTGTTGAACTTCATTGTGAAGAATTAATAGTTGCTGTTGCTTTGTGGTTGTTATCTTTAATGCTATAAATGTATACATTTATCCCTTTACTCTGTATTATTTCTGAAAAATTAGCAACTCTGTGGTTTAATAATCATCACCATGTGTTCTCTCCAGCAGACTGCTCTCACTCTCACTCTCTTTTTTTTTTTTTTTTTTTTTTTTTTTTTTCCTCAAAGGAAGTGAGGGGTCAGCACTTGCCTTATGATATATGATCTAAAGCAGCGTCTCAGGGTAATAATCTCCATGATTCCTAGTTCATGCACTTTCCAGTTCCAGATTGCCCCAAATTGGGAATGACATGTTGTTCTATCTTGGCTTCCTGAATGTTGATATTGTTAGTATCATGCCATGCGTAATTCTTTGTGGTGTTTATTGTGAAGTGAAAATAACGGATACTGACCTATTCAGGCTCATCCAGCATTTTTGCTGGTATTCAGAAAAACACTCTTGTGGCGTTCCTCCTTTGGGTGTGGTTTTGGGGCTAATCTCTATTAGAGAGAGATTCATTTTAGCCCCAAGCACTAGACATGGCTTTAGCTGCGTGTAGCTGGCAAAAGCTCACTTTTGTGGTCATTTTCAAGAGCCTGGCTAGTCACTCACAAACCACATCATTCAAATACCGTCATGTGATCTAGACTGGCATTTACTCCAAAAAAAATGTTTATGCAAGTGTGTGGAAAGATTTTTTTTTTGTGTGTGTCTAACTGGAGCTTGATCTGGTGATGTGGGAAGACAATGGAGTAAGAAGAAAATGAAAGGGGCAGTAGTGGAAAAAGGGGAGGATAATTGGAAGCTGCAGTCACAACCATAGATAAACATGCTCTCTGGAGGCTTCTGTAGGTCTCCTGGAGACAAGATAAGGTGTGAGACTTTACAGCTTCACCTTTCCTGTTAGCATCTAGTCTCTCTGTTTCCTGACTGACAGTACTTGACTATTTGATCATTCCTTCATATCCTGTGCAACATTTAGATTTTTTTTTCTTTTCATTTCTTAATTTATTTATTTTTACTATGACGGGCGGTAAATTGCCATGCTTCCACATTCATCTTATCCAATTTTAAACTTATTTCTGGTTATTTGAACATATTTGTTTTGGTAAATGTAATTATTTCACTCATGTAAGGCAGAATCTTTGTCGAATATTTAACGAAATGGGTTCCACATTCAGCACGTATAAAGTTTGAAGGGGCTCTGATAATGAAAGAGTAAATAGTGCTACTCCAAATCAAGGTTTACCAATGAATGTCATGTCGTTTCCTACTTAATTGTCATAAAAATAAGACTATGTAAAGCTATTTACTAAATCTTATTATTCTTTTGTTCCTCTCTAAACTCAGATACCAATTCTCTGACAGCAGCAGACAGCATCGACTCCCTGGTAGAATCTGTGGAGGCTTCCAACTGTGACACTCCAGCTCCCTATGAAAGTTGGAGTTCGTCTCAATCTGACCCACTCATGCCCCCTTCATGGAGAACACATGTCAACCGTGACAGGGATGTCCTGCAAGATGTGAGTAAACAGTGGTCTGGAAAGGTGCACTTTTATGTTGTTGTTGTTGATTATTATTATTATTGTTGTTGTTGTTTTATTATTGTATTATTGATATTATTATTATTATTGATATTATTATTATTATTGATATTATTATTGTTGTTGTTGTTGTTTTATTATTGTATTATTGATATTATTATTATTATTGATATTATTATTATTGTTGTTGTTGTTTTATTATTGTATTATTGATATTATTATTATTATTATTATTGATATTATTATTATTATTATTATTATTATTATTAATCATCAGTTATTAATATGGAGACATACGTACTACATTCTTGTTGACACTTCAACCTCTGAAGGCCTTAATCAGTTTTGAAAACACAAAAGTTAAAAAAAGAATATATTATTATCAACTTTTAGTAGTATCATTGTCATTGTTGTTATTGTTGTTGTTCTTTTATTGAAATATCTGGGATTGTTAACAGCTGAATATAATTTCAACTACAAGAAAACATCTTTAATACAGTGCCATAGTGTGGCATGATTAAACACCACACTCGTGCAGCTAGTATTGTAATAGTACTTGTGAAGGGAAATTGTTAGAATGATGGGAGAATGGCAAGCCCCTATGTTATTGAGGATTAATAGAAATTCTAAAAGAAATCAAAACTATTTGTATTAGTGGGAGATAATTTTACTATTTTCCAGATTATTTGTTCTCATGTTAAGTCAGTCAGTGAAGTTGTTAATGTTATTCCTGGTGGGTGTGGCCTATGATGTAGCTCCTGGAGCACATTGATCTAACGAGTCCAGAGTGTGGCCTTGAAGAAAAGAGGAGGATTACTAGAAAAGGAGTTGGGCCGGGCATGCTTGGAGAAGAAATAACTCTGCTTCGCATGCTATCTGGTCAAGACAAGAGCGAGAACCAGTATAATTTGAATGCCGTCAGCCAGCCATGGTAAGCTACACCCCCTCCCTGGCTTTTGGTGAAAATTAATTGCGAAGTTAATATTTTATTAGGACTGAAGGTTTGACTGGGTTTAAAGTATGCACTCAATGAAGAGTGTCAAGTTTTCAGTTTGATTAATTATACTACAGAAGCCTAGTGGTGCAAGCCTGTGGGCAAATAGCCTAGCTGAAATTATGATGTTTGTATATTTATCTGGATATTTCATTTAGTGTGAACATTTATTAGTACGTATTATCAGTTCCATTATTGAAGTGCTTTATAAGATTATTTTTTATCATATTTGAGATTGATTTAATAGAGGTCATGTGAATCAAGTGTTACTGTAGTAGATCAGCTCTCAAGTACAGGCCACTCCCATTTTATTATTCTATATTTTCCATGAGTTGAATATGTATAAACAAAGGTTGCCTTTGTTGTTGTTTTTCTACCAATGTCCCGAAAAAAAACAAAAACAAGATGAATGTTTTGAATTTTCCTTATACCTTACCAAACTGCAGAATTAGAATTTCCAAAATATACTTATCTATCCCATCCATCTTAGTGAATGGTAGCTGAAGTAGTTGAACTGCTTTGGGAAGAGATCAACAATAGAATAGATACTGGGACTTGCTTTCAGGCCCGCCGCTGTGGAGTCTTTGAGGGAAAGTACCATCTTTATTCACCCATTGGATATAAAGCATCTAACCTTATATCAACTTTAATATTAACCAATTATACATATATATATATACACATAATAATACTTAATGATATTATATATATGCAAGGCAATTTTACACAAAACTCCAATACTATTTTCACCTTTCACTGGCCAATGCTCTATTTTCCCACCATAATGAAAACCAGTAGAATTATTTTCTGTGCTTAAACTCTAGCATATCTTTGCTACTGTAGTGTTATTAAACAATAAATTCTCAACAAGAAGGAAGTTTTTGATTTATTTATTTATTTATTTTATTTATTTTATTTTTTTGAAGTTTTTTTTTCCCACTTGATAATTATCTAACATAGTCACAATACAGCTGGCAAGGCATTGGGTCACCTGATTCAGAGCTTGTCCCATGTTTGGGTTGATGCATGACAGTTTCTCCTCTCTAGCCGCCCTCCTCCCAAGGAAGCCTGTTTCTCAGCCTCTGTCTCACGGTCAGCTAATGCTTGCCTTATGCAGAGACAAGATGTGGGGCGATGGCCAAGAAGGATTTGCTTGCCATGCAAACAAGCACACGGTTTTCCAGTTTATTGAATTATTATAAGCATAGGACTGAGTGTTTGGGTGCACACTCCCTTTATTTGCACACTAGTCTGTGAGGACCATGGGAATGAAACCTTTCTTTTCTTAATTTTTTTTAATTTCGTTATCAAATTAAGAGAGGAAAAAAGTAATGACGAAAATGCTTTTGTTGTTAGCGAGCTATTGTGTTTGTTTTATTTTTGTAGTATGCTTGAAACGAAGTATTCCGTTCCAGTACACGACAGTCACACTATGGCTTTCCATCACTGTCGGGTGTTCCTCAGTCATTTGGGACTTCTCTCCTGGGACAAGCGGTGAGATACAATATAATTTGCGAGCTTTTTTTTTTTTTTTTTTTTTTTTGAAAGTGAGAGGAGAGTTCGTTGGTTTATTTGCCGTTTGTGTACACTGTGTATGTATGTGTGTGATGTGGTGGGTAATTTTATTTTTGTTGGGACTGGTGTTAGAATACACACTGATAACAGATGTGAAGGTGCTGCCTTCTTATCCATCTTGCTGTTGTAGGTTCTTCCTTCGCGGCGTGCGATGAGTGTTTGTTATATGGTGGGAGTGTTATTCCATTACTATAATGTATAGGTTGATGGCAGATAGTGGAAGCGGGATAAATACGTCTATGCTTGGACCTGATTGCTTTCAATTAAATGTTGAAGGTGGTTGGGATTGACCAGCGACAATTTGACCACTTTTTTTTCATTGCTATATTAGTTTTTTTATTTTTTTATTAGCTGTGATGAATTCAAGTAGTACAGTCTAGCATTCTCAGACATATTAGTGTGTAAGTGAAGAGATCCAACTGAGGTCCACCATCTATTCAATAATTTATACCTTGGGAATTAACTCAGAGCTGGTGGGGTCAAACTGACTCCATGCCATCAGATAGAGGAAAGGAAATCCTTGTGTTAATTTGTGGCACTTTGGGTTTCCTTCCACCCACTTTTTCTCATTTCCTGTGCCTATTCTTGTCCTATCTCTGCCAGGCTGTCTGTCTCATGCTAACACCCACCATTATTGATGGGTTTATGAACAGTAGAGGCAATGAGCGGTTTAGATTTGTGGTGATTATAACAACCGGACGACCTGTCCTAGACTATAGACAAGTCCCAAAACAAACCTTAGCACCAGAAACAGAGTATAGTGTCATGGTGCCAGTTACATTTTAATCTTGGTTTGATACGGTCACACCCCATTATTACCATTATTAGAGTGTATATATATATATAGGTTACACCATGACGTGGAGGTTGGTACAGGATTTACACAACCGAGGGCCAAAAGACTGAGAATAGTGTAAATCCCGTACCGACCAAACAGAACTGACTTGTGCCATGACTATAGGAAGTGCATGAAGCTAAATGTTAATTGGTACGGCTCACTTATTACTGCGTAGGAGGTGGATATGAAATATATTCACCGCGAATTGAGCAGTTTGATTGGATGGTTTAAACGTACTATGGTACACACACACACACACACACACACACACACACACACACACACGTGTGTGTGTGTGTATACATATACAATGTGTAAAATTTTATGAAAATATTTTTTTTAAATGAGGACAAGTTGAAGCTGGGAAGTAAACGAGCAGATAATGAAGAAAGAGAATAACACAGGGTGAAGAGGAATTTTAAAAAGAGGGTAGGGGGAAAAATTTGTTCCAGAGAATTTATGAAAGAAACAGTATCTTTTTGACTAATTTATTATACATTATTAACTAATTTATTTCTGCAGTCCATTTTCTTGTCTCTTTCTCCATCAATGGATTAGTGAGTGTCTTTGTTCTTGCTGTCCTTATGCTTGCAGATGCCATCTAGACCTTCTAGACAAGACAAATCAACTGATTCTGGAACTTAAAAACCTGGACCAACTTAATGCTCAGAGGTATGTTAGGTGAGAGCTGCTTGTCTGGAGCATGCAGTGGTTGGTGCTCTGGCTTCAGAGCAATGGTAGCGTTTCATCACCGACACTTAATTAAGTCTGGCTCGTCCACGGCTTCCCTCCTCTCTCTCTATCTCTCTATTGGTTTTTTTGTTAACTTTGATCTTGCCTTTTGTGTCTTTCTCTGCTCGTCGTTCCCAAGTCTTTTTAATATAATTTGTCTATTGGTAGCAATTTTTTTTTCACAACAAAATTTTACTGTTCATAGTGACTACATTACAGGCATATTTAAATCAGTTTTGTGTTGTCATGCTTTCTGTTCTTTGTTTGTTTGTTTTTTGGTATTGGGGGGTTCTTGTTGTTGTTGTTTTTTCTTCTTGTTTTGGTTTTATGTTGTTTTATATTTAATTTGTATTTATATATTTTTTATTAATTATAGTCGTGCTACATACAAGGTGGCAGTCCTGTATGTGGGTCCAGGACAGGAAGACAAAGCTGCCATTCTCAGTAATAAAGGGGGCAGTCGTTATTACGAGGAGTTTGTGGCTGGACTCGGATGGGAGGTGAGGTGAACAGAAATAACTGGCAGAAATATCGTACTATTACTCTTCAAATTAACGAGGAATCTCTACGAGTAATTTGTGACCATGAAAGGTTGCAGGGGTAGAGGTGGGAGTGAAGATAGAACAGGGACTTTTCCCCCTCATTCTGCTACATGTAGACAAGCACTTGGACTACATGGACAGAGTTTGTGTCTGGAATGATTCCAATTGCGTAGGATGAAGGATAAAGACTTGTAGTTTTAGTAGCTGTGGGGTGGAAATGTGCCTCATTAAGCTAGTGGTATTGCTGCTTCCTGAGCAAATCATCCTGGGTTCTCCAGACGCCGAGCATGTGGGCTTGGCAGTGTCTGTAGCCGCTGAGTGTACTCTGACTGAGGCAATGTCTCAAGTGTCTTATAAATTCTAATTCTTCTCTTTTTGTGATGGGGCATTTTGGATGGAACAGTTTGTGTTTTTTAATTTATTGTTTCGTTCTTGTTGTTATTGTTGTTGTTGTTGTTTTCTCCAAACAGCTGTTTGGTGAGCTTTTCCTGAGTATTTGAATTCCTTCTAAGTTTTTTTAATTCAATATTTTTTAAAAGAATTCCAGAAGCTACTAATTACTCATTGCTGTATTCCATAGCTTACTTTTATATTAGATTTAGTTTGTTTTTTCCTGATTTTCTTGATGTCAATTGAATTTACAAGACATGACAGTGCTTTTTTTCTCTGTTTGTTCGCATACTTAATAAAGCTTGATATTATTAACTTTCTCTGTAGCTTAACAAGAGAGAGAAAAAACTATGGTATTCATTTAAATATCATTTACATTTAATTCGTCAACTAATTTTATTACCGTAATTTCAGATATTTTTAAATCGTATTTACTTCCTTTTCTAACTTTCCCCTCTCCTCCTCCCATGCCCCTCTTCTCATTTCCTCGTTTCTACTCCTCTCTTGGTTAATTAACAAAAGCTGGAATAAACACACGTGTGAGCATTTAGTGGAAGCTGAAATTCCAATGGGCAACTAGATAATTTAATGAAGTTTGTATCTGACCCATTGCTCTTACTGGTCTACCCAGTGGTGTTCAGGCTGTCGTCATTAAGCAAGAAACTAAATTAATCTTTACAGTATCCCTCAAAGCTAAGTGTTCCAGAGATAGGACTGATGTATTTGTACTAAGTGAATGATGGGGCCAGTTCCATGAGGCCAGTAGCTGGCTAATTGGGCATGCACAAGACATTGTGGTTGTTTAAAAAGGACTTTGTTTGTGACACACCAGCAGAAGTGGAAGCCACTTGGGCATTATGGTAGACCCCAGTTGCTGGAAGGGTTTCTTCGGGTGCTGGGCTGAATGGCTTGGGCCATAAAGTGCCGCCAGCTTCCACTCAATTGCTCCGCAATGGGACACCTTGTATTGTATGAGCACATGCATGCACACACACACAACACACACACACACAACACACACACATACACACAACACACACACACACACATACACACAACACACACACACACATGCACACAACACACACACACAACACACACACACACAACACACACACACAACGCACACACACAACACGCACACAGCACACACATACACACAACACACACACACACAACACACACACACAACACGCACACAGCACACACATACACACAACACACACACACACAACACACACACACAACGCACACATACAACACGCACACAGCACACACATACACACAACACACAACACAACACACACAAAAAACACACACACACACAAAACACACACACACACACAACACACACACACAGCACACACACAACACACACACACAACACACACACAACACACACAACACAACACACACACACACAACATAACACACACAACACACACACACACACAACATAACACACACACAACACACACACACACACAACATAACACACACACACACAACACACACACACACAACATAAGACACACATTGCTATTACTGCTACATATTATATTTGATACATACATCTAGTGTTGAAAAGTTAGAACATAAATGACACAACAAATCTTTTTTTTCTTTTTCCCCTTATACATGTGTGATATGCAGTGGAGAACAACCTAGTGATGATAAGCTGTAGTTTATATTCAAATTGTAAGCAACTTGTGTTTATTCAATATAGCAGCTTGATCATGCACACACACACACACAGCACAACACATTTTGTAAGTTTGCACCCGTGTACTCTGCCTCGTTCAAACAATCTCTCACTGGAATCAACTAGCTCATACAAGCAGCCAGTAAAAATAGTGATTCCACATCGCCCCAAGGGCTTATAGCACGTAGTACTAGACTCCAGCAGAAATACAGCCTCGGATTCCTTAAGTGGTCTGGACCCCAATCACGCAGGCTTCCATCAGATGTGGAATGCTCACCTGACCCATCTTCCTCTTCACTCCGTCCAACGACTGCCAGCAGCTGAGGGTTTCTCACACCAATCGATTCAGGTTCCTAAGGCACGCCTTTGTAGCTGAAGGCTTGCTGACCAGTCAATTACTACTTCTTTCTCCCCGTAACCACCAGAAGCCCCTTCTTGTGGCTCACCCGTGGGAATTCAAATCTTACAAAAGCCTGCTGGAGTTGTAATTGGGTAGGGATGGATGGATTAACACCTATTTGAACACAAAGAGGCGCTACATGTTGTATCCTGGACTTTTCAAGGTGTTAATGAGTGATAAAGAAAAATTTCGAGTTTGAAAACATTTTAATGTTTTTGGAGCTCAATTACAGCAATGTGTATGTGTGTGTGTGTGTGTTTGTGTACACGCATGCATGTGTGTGTACAGTTGAGCATGCTTTTATTTATGAATGTTTGTTTTACTGTACCATGGCAACAATTACTGTTAGTTATTATCATTTTCTTTTTAATCCATGCCCTATGAAACATGTAGGTTGACATGGGAACACATGCAGGATACATGGCAGGCATGCAGAAGGAGTTTGCCTCATGCTCTATGCCATACTATGCCACTTCATCAGAGGAGGTGCTATTTCACGTTTCCACCAGAATGACGTCAAAAATGGAGCAGAAGGTGAGAAAGGCTAGAGGTTGGGTTTTCGAGGAAAAAAATTTGCCGTGAAAGGTTCACTTTTGTAAGATTGACTTCATCCCTTTTGTCTGTTTACTTAATATGTGTATTTGAGGACTAAGCTGATAATTTGAACTCCTTGAGAACAATATATTATATTAGATGTATTCTCTCTCTTTCACAGGCTTATTGTTTAAAATAATTCCTGTGAAAGAGAGAGAACACATCTAATTAGTAAAAGAAGGCTGAGAAAGAAATTGTGATACTGAACAGTATTCACTCTTGTCTCTCGTAGTCTCATATTAAAAGGTTAAATTTTTCTCAAATATCTTCACGTAGTACTATAACTATACTAAATCTGTTAGCGCAAGCCCTCAGCATGCATGCGCAAGAGGGTTACAGTAGTCGTCCTGTCTGTTTGTCTGTCTGTCACTTCTGATTTTAGAGATTACTGACAATTAACTGGTGGTTTAGGTATAAACTTATTCACAACAATGATTTAGGGATCTTTTTATTGTGCTACTTTTTCAAATTTCGGGTTGATTTCTGAGAAAAAGCAAGCTGTCAGCTACGCGTAGGTTCAAGCTTGTAATGCCCCCTTTCGTCACATCAAAATCATGTGAGCAAATAATTTCTTTTTCTGCCCGCATTAGTTCTTGCTTTATGCTGAAATGTTTATGAGTGCTGGAATTCAAGTGTTTTACGTTGAAACTATATACCGGTGAGAGTCTCCTGCATGTTTAGCTACTTCTTTTAGACAGCACTTAGCTACATCTACTGTTTTCATAGCTTTATTGATTCCTGTAGGAATAGCTAATTACATTATTTTTTCGGTCCAAGAATTGATTTTGTTAATTGCTTAGCTAGTGTATAGTAGCACTGAGGGTTCGCACTTTTGGTGCTTTATTGTTAAATGAATTATAATATTAGATGTCTTGCCTAATTGGGATTAATGTGAGTAATAAAAGACTAAAATACTTTTTATATTCAAAAAGGCTATTGAAAATGAAAACTGGGCATTTTTTTAGTTATGTTACACTATATGTATAACTATGTGGGGTTCGTAGAAATGTGGAACTACATGTAAATCCTTGCAATACTTGCAAGGAAGACTGTAACAGTGTTTTGTTTATTTGTTGTTGTTGTTTTTTTTGTTTTGTTTTGTTTTTTTGGTTGTTTGATTTTTCATAATATACATACGTGGGTTCACAGCATTTGTATTTTAATATTGATTCACAAATACCCCAGTACTTGGACTGGAGCTAGAAGTGTTAATTCACAGGAACCCATAGCTACCAGCAGAAAGCTCTTGCTTGTTCAACAAAGTTAACTTGATTTAACACGAGTTGAAGCTAACACAGAAACACTACAGAGAAATTCAAAGTATGAAGGTATTGTACGGAAGTTCAGTGTATGAAAATACACAGATTGGGTGTTAGAAATGGACTATAAGAGCCTGGGTTGTTGCTGTACCAAGGTTGAAGTGCTGGCTGTGTCTCATCTGCCTGTGTTTGCAAACTCCAACACTTGATGATATGCTGAAGACACTACATCCCCCCCTTTAGGCCACTAGAAGCACCTGTTCCCTCCAGTGCAAAAGTCTGGTCCTTAGACTCCACTCATAGGTATTCCTGTCGGATATTCCCGATAACTTCAGCTTCTTTTTTTTTATTTTGTGGTCAGAAATCAGCAAAAGTGCAGAGCTTTGATGTGGGTGTCTGTTGAAAAGTCTCACAGACAATGCCGGGTTGAGTTGTTCAAAAGGAAAGGACAGTGATCCTAGATGGCTGAGCCGACAGGATGTGTATCCCAGAGAAGCTCATGTGTAATCAGTAGAGAGTGTAATTGGAAACCTAGGGAGGTCCAGTGTCGTGAACAATGTGTTGTGCTGGAGCTCAGTTTACCATGAATATTTGAATCTGTTGCTGGATTGGAACTGAAGATGTATAGCCTGTTTTGAGCAAGGAATAATAAACACCGGTTTTGTATTTGTAGGAGAGAGGAAACATGAGAGGCAAAAGGCCGTGGACCTTGATGGGGGTTTGGTCTCATTCTATTTTGTTTCTTTGTTGTATTTTTTAAAAGCTATTCCTGACGTGTGTGTGTGTGTGTGTGTTCTTTTGTTTTCTTTGTATTTTTTTTTTTTTTTTTCTTTTTTTTTTTCTTTTTTTTTTTTTCTTTTTTTTTCTTCCCTGTTTGGAGTAGTGCTAATTTGGGAAATCCATTTCTTGAGAGTGACCACTGAAAGTCTGAAGTGTGGTTACTTGATCCAGTTCTGTACCCAGTATTGAAAATGAATGGTTTACTATTTTAAGAGATTTCCTTTGGCTCCACCTTAACACACCCTCCCAGTCGGCCGGCCACCTTCACTTTTTGATTCCCATTAGATATGCCTGCCAGTTGCCATAGACTATGTAGTTTCGTGTTAGAATGAATTATTTGTGATTTTCAATTTTTTGGCTTTCCATGGAACAGAGGCTGTTGCTATTTGAAGTCTATTTGGAAGACCTACAGTGTTTGTGTGTGTGTGTGTGTGTGTGTGTGTGCATGTGTGAAATGCCTTACAAGGTATATTAATAAATTTCTGCTTGCATACCAATACAAAGTTGTAAAAAAAAGTAATAATAAACCCATTTTGGTTATCTTTGAGCATCAAAATGTGCTTCAATACTTTGATGTGATGAACTAATTTTATTCTGTGTCTTCATTTCCTGTTTTCCTGGACTATCACATGACCCACTCAGTCAGGTTGGGTCCGGCGTTCATCGGCATGGCTGCCATCCACAATTACGTGAGCCCCAGCCTGGAGTGCCCTCTTGCCCCTTCTCGGTTCAATGGTTCGCAATCTGGAGTCTAAGTTGCATGTTGTCTCTGCTCAGCCTTGCCTTAATACTAAATGACATGTGAATGGTTATGTTAAAATAAAATAAAAACAGAAAAAACTTTTAACCTATCCTTTGAACTGTATGGGCCTTCCTGATTTGGAGGGAGGGGATGTTTTGAAGGATTTACTGATTTAACCGCCTTCAAGTCAAGACTATGTGGCAAGTCCCTGCTTCATAGGGTAGAATTTCTTTATAGCTAAGACCAAGGACAAAGTTCAAGGGAAAAAGGAGTTCCTGTGGAAACCATTCTATGGCTAATTATCTAATACTAAATTAAAAAGAAGTTGAGCTATTTCAATCAAAGGCATCGATCCAATTTCATGTGCTCGGGTTTTGATGTTTGTAAGGACTCTAATCAAGTCACTATTTCTTATCACTTGCACCTATCCCATGCTATCAGCTCTTCCATGCTGTACTGGTTGGCCCAGAGGTCCAGGTGAGATCGTCTACACTCGGCTGTACTCACACATGCCTGGCTTGTGAGATTACGCTGATGGGAATTACAGCTCACCAGTTAGCAGTTGGCATTTCCTGTCCTCGCTGGGGTAGCATGTAATTAGAGCCAGGGTTGGCTCTCTATTTGCGTGGCTTTTGGCTGCTGGGCGCTAATGGGTGCTATAATCACCTCCCGCCTCAGGTGCAAAGGACTTGTATCTGCTAATAACCACGGGCGAGTTGGCTTGCATTTGTAATAATTAGTCTTGGTGGTCAGATGGTGCTAACGGCAGTTATTCTTCGCACCTTTTTTCTAACCTTGCCTCCGGTGTTGTTTCCTCTGTACAGTCACGGTTCCATGCATGCGTGCAAGCTGTGTTTTTCCAATCACCTGCTGCTGTTGACCAGGAGGAGTGGCAGCCAAAGGGGATGTGGCGTCCGTACGGAAACTTCAGAGGTGGCCAAACAAGTCAAAACACGAGGCTCTAGCTTAGGTGATCTCCTGAGCCATGGTTTAGACTACTCCCGCTGGTTTTGGTTGAAGTGCAGACAACTTAGTGGCTGCTGTTGCACTACCTCAACTCCCATTGTTGGGTTTTGATTCACTGGGTTCTCAAGTGTTCCATTGCAATGCAAACAATGGCATTTACCTTATCTCCATTGCACGCGACAATATGGGCATGGGTATTGTAGATGGAATCAAAAGCATGAAAATATGAATGGGAAATCTCTAAAAATTATTAATATTCTTTTATGAATCGAGTATGGCAAGTTGTATGTATGGCAGAGTTTCTTCCTTTAGTTCTTTATGCTAGTGTTTTATAAGTTAATACAACCTATGCTGGTGATGGTGACATGCTTGCAGGGAACACAAGCAGGCCATTATAATAATGGCCAGGCTACCCACAGACGTCCAAGCACTCAAGTTCAACTGCCTAAATTGTGGTAGTCCTTATTTATCATCAGAACCCACGCACGACCCTCCCAGCGCCCGCCAACACTCGGGATTGGTTTAATGAGTTGATGCCGCATGTCCAGCACTGGTAGCCATGAACCATGGAGGGAGGGAGGGAGGCAGACACAAGGGGAACTTCCTGTTGTTGGGCTCCACAGCCTCCAGCCATGGCATGATGCAATGACTTTACTATGACAGTGTCTCTCACACTGCCTGCTGGGCTGAGCATTTCTGAGATTCATGGCCATATGTATTTCCTGCCCTTATTTATTCAATACCAAGTAACTAGGCCAGTGAAATTCCATCTTACATACAATAACATAAACAATAACATAAACAATTATTAAGTTGTTGTTTTTTGTTGTTTATATTGATATTTTTGTCTACATTGTGGGTCATCCTCCACTTCCTTGCAGGTTCGCCATTTGGGCAATGACGAAGTCCACATTGTATGGAGCGAGCATTGGAGAGACTACAGGCGCTCTCTATTTAGAACACAATTTGCGGACGTCCTGATCATTCTCTACCCTCTTTCCAACGGCCTCATTCGAGTGCAGATGGACAAGAAACCTAACGTAAGCTGCTAAGACAGCAAGAATTAGTTCACTAATTTCGTTATTCCATATATATTTATCTTTGTCCCCCTTCTCAGGTTCCTCAGTATGGACCCTTGTTCAATGGAGCAGTCGTGAGCAGAGAGACAGTCGCTCCACTGGTCAGAGCCACTGCCATCAATGCCCTCAGAGCTCAGAGAACCCCTCTCGTTGGTTACAGAGGAAGGTGGGCGGAGTTATTTAGGAGTTTGTACACTTAAATGCAGTTGTTCTTATCTTGTCTGACCAACTCTAATCTGACTACTTCTAACTGCCAATTTGTATCTTTTCAACAATATGAATAGTTTTATCAGTAGAGTAAGAGAGCATGATAATGTGTTGCATAACAGAGTGTCATATATTTGTTGTGTTACTATGATGAGGAAGAAAGTTAATTTATGAATTTTTCACACTTGTTCGTATCTTAAAGAATATATTTTTTATCTGTGCAGTATAGATTCTTGTTAGTAAATATGTGTTGATCGAGTGTGTTGTATGCAGAGCAAAGAGTTTTAATTTTTGTTACTGTATTTCAACTGAAGTGATTCTGGTCAAATATAGGTTGCTTGCCAATGACAAAAGACTGCAAAGTCAGTTTTGTATCTTATGGGAGTGTTTGCATGTGTGTGTGCATATGTTAGCCTCATGCCTTACAATGTGTGTGTATGTGTATGTGTGTGTGTGTGTGTGTGTGTGTGTGTGTGTGTGTGTGTGTATATACATGCTCAAGTACTGAACTACTAGAGCTTGTAAAGTTTCTATGGTTTGCCCATATCTGTTTGAGGTTTAAATTAATTGATTAGGATCTGCATATGTCACAAGAACTGCGTTAAAATAACATTGTGGAGTGTAAATGGTTTTAATGTGATGGTGTTAGCTGCAATACCTCATAATTAGACCCAATGAGCACTTGAGAGTGGTTAGATTGTCCTAGATGATAATAGACTCGTTATCATGTGCCTTATTTGTGTGATAGATATGAAGAGAGACTTCGCTACATCCAGAACATCACTAGAAACAAGGTCCCTAGCACATACGAAGAGTTCTGCGAGAATGTTATGCATCCTTTAGAGATGGGCAGCTCCCAGTCCTTACCTGCCCACTACTCCCTGTCAGGCTCCCACGCCAGCCCACTGAATGTACCCTCTGGAGCTCCACCTGTGCCCTTCACCAGTCTCCTTCGATCCATGGCCCAAACTTCTTCGCATCACCACCACCACCAACCTTCTCCTTTCTCCAACTCTGCCAAGCTGCCTTCTTCCACACTCAGTCCATACTCCAATCTCTCAGTCCAAATGGCAGAATCTCTCAGTTTGTCTTCCTCTCATTCAGCAACCCCTCGTCCACGGTCGAGCACTAACGAAGAGAGACTACATGCAGCAGTTTCAGAAACTTCAGCACGTAAGTATAATATAAATTGCACACAACCCTTCTTACCGAACCCTCCACTCCCTAAATGTATTTATATTGATAAGAAAGAGGGTGAAAGAGAACAAATTAAAAAAAAAAAGCACTTTGTTTTGTACCAGCTCTGCCATTAGAAGTGTACCTTGAACCATTAGTGCTATCTTTCAGCATAGTGTGAGGCCATTATGGTCTCAAGGGTGCTGGCAATGGTAAAACAAGCAAAGCTCAGATGACACAGCTAAAATAGAACTTTTGATTCCACATGGCCACTTCAAAGGATTGTTTGTGTAAATCTAATCCTAGAATTGAGTTGGATCATTTTCATTGGTTAGTATTACATAGGAAACATTCAAGTACTAGTAGGAAAGCTGCATACTGCATAGAGTAATCACATTATTGGGATAGAACTTATATCTTGTTGCCTTTGTTACTAGTAGTTTTTTATTTTTAGTTTTACACGCAAATGTTAATCCATAGAGATAAAAAAATTAGTAGTAGAAAGTGGGAACCAATCGTGCACAAAAAAAATCAAGGAGACTACTTTTTCAGAGCAGCCAAATTACCTTTGAAATTGCAATATCAGTGACTGAAATAAAGTGACTAATCACCAATAATTAACTGCCTTGTTGTGGTTTTCAAAGTTGTTGTTGTTATACTCTAATATCATTAAATGTGGTGGTGGTATTAAGGGAATAAAATGTCCACTTATTGAACCCAACTGCTGATTTATTATCACCACTAACGAACGAGTAGTTAATTCTGATCTATTTGTGGCAATTCCAAGACTACAACTGCTCTATATCTATGCATATTAAGCATTTCCTCTGTGTATGTGTGTGTGTGCGTGCATTTATAGGCATTTGGACAAGTTCTGTTCCAGAAAATCTCCATCATATGGCAAGTTTGTCTCAAAGTATGCGTTCCAGTACCACGCCTGACCCCAGTGCTAGTCCAAAGGCTTCCAAAAAGAAAGCCAGCAGCAACTCTCTCTTGAAAGGCCACACTTAGCGTGATAGAATAACAATTGTAGAGGAATTGTCACTTGCAGCAGATTTTAAAAGGCACTGCTTTAGTAATTCATTTTTTTTGTTGTTGTTGAAGTATGTAATTCATTATGCACTTTGTGTCTTTTCAGACAATAATCAAATTTTCAACCGCTCTTACAAACCTTCAGTCAAAACATAGAAATGTGATACTTTTTTCTTTTTGTTTGTTTGCACAAGCAGTTATGTTAGTAAGTTTTTATGGGCTCAACTTAAATCACATTATTCGAGCTAATTTCCACACAACTGCACTGGGACGCCTAAAGAATGGTACTTCTAGGGAGGGGCTAGTCCACTCTTGCTTGCAAGCCTCCCTCTCAAACTTGCCCATGCCACTTGGAAAATGTGGTCATCTGTGTGCAAACAACTTGACTGTACTGAGGTATTGAGTTACAACCGATCAAGCTGCAGCCTATTGGATTTTTACACAGCAATTAGACCTGGACTGTCACAGAAGCTGCATCACTGGAATGAACTGGGCCGGCACTATCCAGCTAGGTATTCCTGTTCAAATAAGGGTGGGTTATGAGGAACACCTTCTAATAATACCCGGATCAGGTTCTCAGGTGCTGTTGTGTTGATACCTCTGAGGCAGCTTGATGACAACAGCAAGAGTGAAGCTGAAGAGATTGTGGGTGGGTGGGTGGGAGGGGGCTTGTTAGTCTTCGTTTGCTTGCCAGAATATGAGAGCGTTAAAATATGCACAAACAACCTCCTGCATGCTCAGAGAATTAATCCAGTCCGATCGCATTCATCAGATCTATTGATGAGTCCAAGACTTTTGCATAACTATCTGATTGCAAGTGATAGTGATCTCAATAGGACCAATTGCCTGGATGTGCCGGATGTGGCACAAAGAATGCCAGACATCAAAGCCACTCTGCATTTCAAAACTATGAGCTCTTTTTTAATATTAATTTTGTAATTGCAAGAAAAAATATTCTGTCTTGAAAAAGGAGTAATAAAAAAAAAAAGTGATTACAAATGATGAGAGGAAAAGAAAAACAAATGCATTCAAACATTTTTTGAAGATCTGATAATTGTCCTGTGAAACCTGGTGATAATTAGAAATTAAACTGACTTGTTAATATATCGCTGGACGGAAAATGAGGTGTGTGAGTATGCAATGTAAAAGGAACAATGAGTAGGAAAAAAATCAAACAATGACTGGAGCTGCCTGAATTATATGACATACACTGTATAAGGAAGCAATGCACCAAACCTGATGCTTTGCCAAAATTGTGATTGACTGATTACTAAGTTTATTTACGACTCGTGTGTTATCTGACGACTCTAAAGACCGGAGGAACTGATGCTGTGACTGGGATACATGTTGTTGACCGAGTCCGTAGCCTGGCTTGGGGGAATGGTGAAGTTGCTTGCAGAGGATGTCGTTTGAGGGTAGGAAGGGTTGCTTTGCGACTGCGAAAGAGGGAATGTGTTAGAGGAAGGTGGAAATCCGAATGTTGCTGGATTTGTCGGGAGGACGGGGGTCGTGGGCATGAAGAAGAATTGCTGGGCTTGCGGAGAGAGGGGCAGTCCCTGGAAAGCCATGCTGGTGGATATGCTCGGGCTAGGGAGGCTCGGTAGGCGGTATGGTATCGGGGAGTTGATTAAAGGAGCTGGAGGGAGGCCGTTGGACGGGATATACGAGGTGCTAGTGTTACTTGTCGAACTGCTAGTGCTGCTGGTAGCTGAGCCTGGCTTCAGCAAAGTGTCCATAGAGAAGCCAAAGGACTGTGACTTGTTCATGCTGAAAGGGGATGCTAAGGGACCACAGCTAAATGGAGCAGTGTTCAGGAATGGCATTCCACCAGCCTGGTTGGCAAGGGAAGACGGAATAGTGGAGTTGGTTAGCGTGGAGGCACCAGTTACGGTGGGAGGGTGGTCAGGCAACGAGCCATGTTGCATCAGGTGGTGACTGTATGGACCAATGAGGTGCGAGTCGAAGGGAGGGAGCCCGTGGATTGGAGGAGGCCTGGCCATGGGCATCGTGAGAGGAGGTACTCGCATGTTGTGTGCGTAAATGTCGGCATGGGTCTGAGGACGATTCCTAGTGATTGGCCTTCTTCTCAACTTTCCAGTTGTGCCTCCGATGAACATTATGTCATCACTGGATGGGTCCAATGTCCAGTAGTTACCTTTGCCGGGATCATCGTATGGTCTGGGAACTTTGACAAAGCACTTGTTTAGAGAGAGATTGTGCCTGATTGAATTTTGCCAGCCTTGCTTGTTTTCTCTGTAGTAGGGAAAGTTCTTCATGATGTAGTCATAGATACCACTAAGAGTAAGTTTCCTTTCTTGACTGGACCGGATGGCCATGACTATTAAAGCATTGTAAGAAAAAGGAGGTTTCTGGTGCTTGGATTTCTTCTCGTCACCGTCATCTCCATCGGAGCCTTTCCCAGACTTTTCAGCGCCAGATTCTGTGCTGGGTGACTTTGGTTCACCGTTGCAGGAGGAAAGAGCCTCTTCCAGTTTCGCAGTAACGGACGAGGAGCTCTTGTTCAGGTCGGCTGCGCATTCATCCACGGAGCCCGCGTCCCAGGAGGCGTTGCTCGACGGCGTGCAAGCAAGGTCCACCTCGGAGCCGAAGCTCGAGAGTTGCTGCTGCTGCTGGTGGGGCTGCCCAGAGTAATTCATGGAAATCTTACTGGGATCGGAGGCAGGAGAAAGCGTGGCTGTTGCTGTGGATTCTATGAGGAGAGGACCAGTGGTGGTGTTGTAATGCATCGGGTCTGCGGAGATATTAGCGGGATGATCGTGAAGAGATGAATTCGCTGCGACCTGTCGTGACAATGCTACAGCGGACATGAGAAAAGTATCACTTTATTTTTACCTACTTCTCAAGACTTAAATTTCGTCTGATAATTCCTCTGAGCTGCTCAGCTTACCATTATATAAGCATCCTCTCCTATTCTACCACCGGAAATTTGCCGCAGGATGGGTAACTGACTTCCGCCGCGGGCTACGAGAGCTCGTGGTTTTGCGCGGAGAAATACGAATAACAACAAAATTACATTTTTATTTCCCGGTGCAGTAGACAAGCCAAAGCCTTTGTAGGCTGCGCCAGTTCTAGACTTGTAGAGGCCGTCTTACCAGATAATATTCTAGCAATGCTCCACTAATTCAATCGAAAGAAATAAGTAATATCATTAACAAGCCACAAAGCCTAAAAACTGAGACATGCTCTGTAAGCCAAGTTCTAAGCTGAAAGTGACATTTCAAACAAGTTGTTGGTAGAATTACAATTATTACTGCTCAAGTTTTAAACGTTTTGACTCTGGCTTATTATGTTCCAGTTCTGTATCTAAGGTGTCTGATACTGTCCCAGAAGTTACTTCAGACTTGACTTCATGCACATCCTTTGCAAAGATCTCCTCAGGTGAATTGTCAATATCGCATGCTGCACAAATACACAAACAATACAATACAAATCAAAACCAGGAGACCTGATATTTATCCAAATATTACCAAACTGTTTAAAAGCAAACTAAGCATTATTGGCAGTCTGGATTTGTGCTTGTAGGAAACATATACTCTGCCAGGACAAAAACCGTCAAGACACAAATATAAACAGAATTAAGCCACTTGTTATCAAGCTTCAAGTTGTGGTAAAACACACTCAAGAAATGTTTGAAGATTTTAAGTCATACTCTACTCTAGCTTTCCAAATACACATTCAAGCGGCAAAACACACCTATCCACCCATTTCACAAGACAAGAAAAGCAAAATCCAACTCTTTTTGAAATATTTATCGGCAAAATAATGTGCAACTTAGGCACAAGTAACTCACAGACACAAAACTCAATACATCTGTAATGCACTGAACTTACTATGCTGGTCTTGTTCTCCACTGGCACTCATTTTCAATGAATCATCAGAGAAAGCTACAGCTGAAGGAAGTCTGAAAGACACTCTCATCATTAAGGATACTGAAGAGACCGATCTCACCCGCACTACTGAATAACTTCCTACCTCAAGCTCCTTCAATCCTAGATGATTCTTTACCTTTTCGAGAGCAATTGCTTCTATTTCATCCTCATTTTTTTCCTCAACAAAACAATGGCAGTGGATCACAGGCATAGTTACACGTTGTCGAAGATCTTCCGGGATGCCACAAAATACCCCACGAAACGCTGTTAAGAAACTAGTAGCATCGCCTGGTAAGTTCATGACTGCATGGGAATATGGCTCCAGACCTTCACTGCTAACCCCAGACAGAGACTCATCCACAAGATTTCGTGACACTTGAGCAATAAATTCCCTGCCATCAAGGTTGTATGCCTTCACTTTACCAGATACGTTATTGTCCTCAATATTCTTTAAAAGGTACGTATAGGAATGAGGATTGAGGTCATTCGCGTGAACCGTGCATCGCCGAAGCTTGGCCGCAGGAATGGCAAAAGGCCCCACTCCAGCAAACACATCCAGGACAACCTGCCCTGGTTTGAAGAGACACACCAAGTCCTCATGCTCTTTCCTCAGCCTCGAGTTCCAATATACTTTGGAATAGTCCAAAGTGAAACTGCACTGATTTTCTCGCAAGTTTGTTACGTAATTAGCCTCACCAGCTATGAGTTCCATTTTGAAGAATCTGAAGGCACTCCCTGACCCCAACTCTTCCACCTTATTCACCACTGTTCGAATATCCTTGGACTTGTCTAGAGTCACTTGACCTTTAAAATAACAAATTAAAATGTTCAATAAGAAATTATTCCAAGTTTTATTTTCCCATCATAAATTACTCTGATTGTATCACTTGTTAGTTTAATAATAACTCTACTGACTTCCTATTCAGTTGCTTCCATGCATAATTATATGGAAAAAAACCCTGGTTGGCCATACCTTACCAATTATATCCTTGAAATAAAGATGCCGCTTCTTTAAATTATAGTGTGCAATATGACCAGCCATTTCAAAGGAGCTGGCAATGTCCAGATCTGTAGGCAGTACTGCCTTCAAGATGTCTTTCCTGGTGAAGTCATCATACCCTAGTGGTACCTTGCGCATAAACTCCACCCCCTCATTAGCAGCAATCCAGTCATGATCGTCATCAGTCAGTAGCTTACCGACTATTTGAGCTGGACCAAGCATAATATGAAGCTCCTTCACCTGTACAATAATAATAATAATAATAATAATGACAATAATAATAATGATAATCTAACATGGAATAACAATATCGACTTGATATTAATAATCGAATGAATGTAATAAAATAAATTCAGAAATGGCATCATCCACACTCACAAATAAGTGTTACTTGGTAGACTACATATACAAATCAACTAATTGCACCTCCTACTGGACACCATCATCAGAAGAAAAGGAAAAAGAAGGGGAGGGGCAGTAGGGGCTTAGGGAGATATCAAACACAAACTCTACAAAGCTGCCTCATTGTAGAATTTGTGACAGACAGACATTGACAGCCAAGCCATAGATGATGTGAAGACACTAACAATAAAGCAGTGGGAGAATCAGAAAAAAACACCAGACGGCTCCACCTTATCCGTGCAAACCCCAACAGTCGCTCATCAAAAGCCCTTCAAGCTGGAGGTAGAGATGGCTCCGAACCTTTCTCTCAGACAATAAGTCAGCATTGAAGAGATTTCACACTCTCACTTGAATACTTCCCACCCACACATACACATACCAAGACATACTGGCTCTCCTGGAATCCTAATACTAGAAGGGAAAAAAAAAAATCAATCTGGAAGAGGATTGAGGGGTATCAACTGAAGGCCACATTTTCCTGTTGGGAGGAAAAAGGCAGACTTTTTTTTTGCAGACTTCAAAAATTAAAGAGTAACAAAGAAGTCATAGAGATGTGCTCTGTTTAGGATCCAATGCCTATGTTGATCAAACAATTAATAATCTATCTATAGACTCAGGAAGTGGGGCTATAGCAATGTCCTTGTGACTCCCTCGTGTCTACCAGGAGATTTACAGTACTCCACTTAGCATGGAAGTGCTCGCATGATTACTTGCATATCCCCTTCTGGCACTCTCGGTTTGAAAAAGGGAAGATACCTACAATGTACTATTAATTACTCTCACATCGGGGAAATTTTTCGTTTTTAATGAAATGGTTAAAATACATTTGATTATTTCTTTAAAAACAAACAAACAAACAAAAAGCGAGTAGGAAGGTGGGGTGGACGGAAACATTTTCAATTCTTTGTATTTGGGAACATTTCTTCAAATTTATCCAAATCAAGAGAGAATAAGAGTTGATTACAACTTCACCCAAGCATTAAAATGAAGAAATAAATATTGCCACTTGTAGGAGAAATCTACCACCTTTTTTAGACGTTAAGTATTTTAAACAAAATTATCGGCAAAAATGACATGGACTTAAAGTAACTTTTATTTAGTGAAAATTCAAACATAAGGACAAACTCCAGAGATGAAATCTGCTACCTGTGGTGACAAATCAGTAATCTGTGGCCGCATGCAGTATGGCACATAAGCTTATTCCAGAAAACACTTTCATATTCATGCCAATTCACTAGAAACACTTGTGTTGAGAGGGAAGGGGGGTGGGCGGGATAAGAGGAAGAAGGGGGAGGGCACTTTCGATCAAGATCTGCCACTTGAGAAGGAGCTTTCAGTTGCTACTGGCAACGTTAGTGAAATCAGAATATAATTTTTGAGGTTGTAATTATAAAAATCCAACCAATGGAAACTGAATGTTAATAATTAAAGTTTCACCTACCACCATCTAAGTTTATATAGGCGCTTAATTCATAATCTGCTTATACAAGTATCAATATGAAAAGTAGCATAATTACGCTATAATTTGTTGGAAGTTTGTAAGTTTAGTCACTCAAGTGAGCCCAACAGAAATAAATTAAAGATAAAACTTCAAATGAACGCACGAGAAGTTACATTTGTGTACAGTTGTGCCGAGTTGAAAGCTGGCCGTTTACCTTTGAGGAATCATTAGAGCAGTGGACCGGCAAAACCCCTTTAACATAAGGGCATTTCACGCGAGCGTGAGCCAGGCGACTTAGGAACGTGGAACAACGCTTAGTATCAGTAATCTTCACGCCATGAAATTCGAACTCTGTGTTAAATGCCGCCTTATCAAGCTTGGTGCACCCCCTAACAGCTTCAGGAGGCGTAATGCAAGTTTCATAACACTCCATAATCCCGCTGCACCACCTTATAGCCCGGAAACCTAGGTTTCTGAAGAGCACCTTCGGCAACAATTTCGGATGCATTAATATCTTAATGTAGCGCACTATATTGAGCGACCTTTACCAGATCTCTTCTGCCCTACATGGACAAATCTGGACTAATTCCTCGGTTCAGCTACTGTGCAAAAGATGTATTGGAAGCCTTGAAGGGCAACAGAAAGCTTAAAGTAAGTACATAGTATAAATAGCTTAGTTTTCATTATCTGTTGTTGTTTTTCATGCAGCTAGAAAGTCTCCTTAGTGAACGCTGGGAGCTTGCTAAGTCCAAAGGTGCATTTCGTTATGATCTGTCAGGGGTAACAACTAGGACAGTTCCAGGAGACCATAAATTTATCATTCAATGCAATCCCAAAAGGCACAGCCAAAGGCGTGCACCAGCAAATATATCTAGTCTGGTGCAACCTTTTGACTCCAGTCTATTTAACTTCAACAAGATTAAACCGGAGGAGGTCAGTGTTTAACTTAATATAATAAATAAAATGATGCACCACATTAATACACCCACCTTAGTGTATCCCTGATTTAATTAAGTCACTCTAAAATAATATAATTATTTCCTGTATAAATATCAATTATAAAATACCAGCATATTGATTTACCTGCTTCCTTGTGTTTGCTACGGGTAGGTTCTGTTTCAATTGAATTATTCGCCGAGTGCCGAGGATGAAGGAAACTATGATAAGGGAGGAAAAGATGCTGCTAGTTCTTCATCGGAGAGAGAGCTCCAGACACATCTGGTGACAGTGAATGTCAGCCCTATAACGTACGGTCACTCTCTTATCATTCCTCAACCTGAAGCTTGTCTTCCCCAGGTGTTTACTCAAGTGTATGTGTGGTACATAAGGTATGGGAGGGGAGGGGCTGGGTGGCAGGTACTGTATGTGTGGGGGTGTTTGCATGCTGGAGGGAAGGTGGGGCTGGGCAACAAGTGCTATGCTTTTTTATTTCAAAACAGATCTTTTATCAATCAATGAGTGGTGATTGTAGATTATTTGGTGTAAAGTCAGAGGATTGATAGCTTCATCTCCCATACTGGATCACTGGTGAACCTAAACATCTCAAGACAGGTTAAAAATAAACAATTTAACAAACACCTGGCTCAGGAGATTGATAACTTGAGGCTTATAGTATTGGTGTAATTCTAGAGGTCTATTTTGTGGGTACAGCAACCCACTTAAATTCAAAATTTAAGTTTTTATCTGTTTAATGTAGTTTATGCTGTTGCCTTAATGGCATGCCTTTTGTATGTAGTTGGACAGCCAAAGTATTTTATGCCCAGTTCTTTAATGCATGCACGTGTAAGGTCTAGGATGTAGTCTAATCAATACATAGGACATGCTATCGCAAAGTTTTGCTTTGACTTGATGACTTTTTTTTTAATTCCAGATTTGGACTTGCAGCACCATCCAGCTCTGCCTAGACCTTGTGGCCCTCAGCGATTCCAGGTAAAGCACACCTCATTTGCACTCTGTACCCAACCTCCTCCTTCTCGCCGCCACACTCATGCACATGCACGAAGCACACTTTGGTGGCAGACCAATTCCAGATGAATGCAGCATTATTATAACTTCCAACAGAGCCATCATTAAGCATGGGTAATTCAATAGAGATGTGTGCTTAATTTGTTTATTTCGGCAGCTTAGCTTCCTCGTTGCCATGGCCTTGACGAAGGAGGTAATTTTCTCTGCCGGTAAGGTACGCTATACAACAGAAGTTCTTTTAATTGGTTCCACTTGTGACTGTATCAACATGAAGTGTAAACAAGAAACATCTCCTAGGAAGCCAGTTACTACACGAAATACCTCTCGTTTTTGTTAAATTAGCTTTGTATTTCAATTAGGAGTTATACTTTAGGCCAGTATTATATTAATGCAAGGATTAGGTAAGTTTCTGGCCTAGCAGGTGAGCATGAGCTCGGGTGTAAATGACCCACAGGCATGGGAGTGGTATTGTGTTCATGTAAAGGCAGCTGGCAGGAGTATACAGTGCTTTCAACTTAAAGAGTGGATTTTTTGAAACTACTGTATAGACCCTCACTACAGTCATTTAACATACACATACCTTTTCTTCATCATCCCAATAATGTTTCCAATAGTAAAACTGCCTGTTTAGAGAATGGAAAACGGAGAACAGCACTTTTCTCATTCACTCTAATACATTTTACGCCATTTTTTTGACGTCAAGATTTTGCGTTAGTTCGTCATTAAACGTAGCTAGTTAACGAGCTAAGGTCGAACGGTTATTTCCCTGAGCAGTAAGACGGGACTTTCCCTAACTGCAAGCGGCTGTATGGATTCTCATCGTTCTACTAGCAGCAGTAATAAACGAAGTCGAAATCAGTCAGAATTGTTGGCTGGTATTACTAACTTGGAGCCAAGCCTATCCAAGAGGTCATCTTTTTCAAGAGCTGAAGAAAAGCTGAAGGAGTTTAATACTCCCAAGGCTCCCAGCATT
>WLWI01000531.1_pt1 | contig 34943 bp, 13 predicted proteins | sample 6701501 | NCBI WGS metagenome assembly WLWI01 (sample SAMN12718690, study PRJNA515312) | sponge metagenome | isolation source: marine sponge | host: Mycale hentscheli | place: New Zealand: South Island, Marlborough, Capsize Point | collected 2014-11-01 | reverse complement strand
CCTTACCTTTCTCCCGAAAACGACGGTTTCGGTGATTCCATAACTAACTTTTTAATGTGAAGCACACCAGAGGATAAAGGTCACACCATACAAAATGCGCGAATTGATTAAATTGGTGGGTGTGACTTTGCGTACGAGGGAAGTGTCAGACGTTATTCAGTAACTCGACTTCCTAGCTTGCAGTTTCGCATGGCTGAGGCGGGGCGGGCCGTTTGAGTAAGATTAAAGTAAACCTAGCAAGTTTTTGTACTGTTGACGACGAAAGATGTCTGGTAGAGACAAGATATTGAAAGGAGGATACGTGAAGTTCAGGCAGTCTTCGGTGCCCCTTCAGAGGGTAAGTTTGCAGCTAGCAGTAAGGTTAAGTACTTATTTATCTTGCTTTTTTAAGTTTGATCTGCAAATTATTACTTCAAGCAGTTGATGAATACTAATGGCCAGGTGTTGACCACCTTTGTAGTTATCTATATTCTTCATTTACCTAAATGATTTTAATTTGTTGAATTGAGAAACAAATTTGTACATCTACTGAAGCAGAACATTGATTGGAATCAATAGGCAGTACACAACCATTCTTGAATCCTCTAGGGTTCGCCAAATATACCTTTGTTATCTCTCCACTCTTTGCCAAGGCCTATCCATAAATTGCTACCATGTTGGCACGTATGACTTACGTATGCTGTCTCACACATGAATTTCCAAGTATAAATTTGTGGACTGATTGATTTATTATTGGCAGGGAACAACTGAATGTGACAGAAGGCATATACACATAGCATATGTATATGTATATATATATATATATATATATATATATATATATTTGGTATATCGTATCATGTAGGAAATTAGTAATTGGTATAACAAAGTTTCCAAAGAATATTTTTGTTGTTGTTTTGCTTAGTTACTCATAAAGCTCATGTACTTTTGATTCCACTCTGTAAAAATCTGCCTAAACATGCTATATATTTAGTTTCCAATGATGATACTCAAAAAAACACTACTGTGTAGTACCTTTTTATACTACTAAACTCCTGATACACAATCTCATATTATGATCTTACGCTATTTAACTTCGATTAGATTTACTTCTTTGTCAAAGACTGATTTCTTTTTCTAGATATTGTACTGTATGTGGATTAAATATTTTCTGCCATAAACACTTGAAGATTTAAAACTGTACAGTAACACTAGAGTAACCTGATCACATAATCAGCTCTCTTTCTTGAGAGTAAACAGAATGAAGTTCAAGTATCATAGTGTCTAATCCCCAGCCATACATTTGAACATTATGTACTTAGACAGACTGCTTTTGTTCAATGGACACTATAATGAAGTAACTACAAACAAAAGCAGCAACATATATACGTATGAGCATTGACGTTTGTGATCGTATGGGGCAATTTTTACTGTCTTACATATCTCAGCAGGTAAAGCATGTTTATTGGTAAATTAGCTTTTTTGTTTAAAAATTGCATCATTCACATAAAATAGCAGCAATAAGTATTAATCCGGTAGTGTGACAGTGAACTAGACAACCTGGCAGAATCAGTCGCGTACAACTACCAAAATGGCTTTTGTTTGTAATTAATCTTTAATCAGAAATTACCCTAAGGTATGCAAGTATTATCTGAATGAACTATTTGCTATAAGAAGGAAGAAATCCTGTTTGTGATTCTTTGAAGTGGCTTGGTGCATTCCTTTCCGAAGGGATTCTGTCTGGTTTGCTACCTAGGGCTAGAAAGCATAGGAAGTTGTCTCACTCCTTGTAGTGATAGCATGATCTGCTTGCTTTACTATTCTCAAAGCGAACAATATTATTTTGCTTGATCCAATATTTGGACTATAGCATGAATGTCATTGTTCGTTTCTGTTGAGTAGTGTACAAATGAGTAGTTAATCACAAGCACTGTAAGTTTTAGTATTAGCGATAGCCACATGAGAAAAGATACTTTTAAACTTTTACAGCCGAAATTAAAAATAAACTATCATTCTTGTGTAATAGGTATATTCAATCACTGAAGTATGTGGTATAATGACTTTTTTTTTTACGTAATATGAAGGAAAATGCCCATATACCAAATGCACCTATTTCACAAACTAGATTACAATCATTATTTCAATATTTATGATATGTACTTCTCATTGTTCTAGTGGAAGCAAAGGTACCTCATGTTCAAAAAGACTCAAGCAGGAAGACTTCAGCTTATTGTCTACAAAGAGACTCCAGCTACAGCTGTGAATGAAATCAAAGAAATTAGCATTGATGAGTTTGGAGGCTTGGAAAACAATTTGCGTTTGGAAGGTGAAAAGTATGTCTTTGCAATAATTACTACTACTACAACTGAATGTTTCTCTGTTGAAACTCCACAAGAGTTGTCTGAATGGAGTAAATTATTACAAGAATATCTTGGTAAAGGTAAGAAATTTAAACTGCTGAGCATATTTGTGCATGAGTAGTTTAGAAATGTGTTCAACATATACATTCATATGTTAGCATGATGTTCAGATTATTAGTGACACGTTTAGGTGTTTACGCACAATTTGTGTCAGACTTTAATGTGCTGTCTTGTAGAACACGTTGTAGACTAAATGTACCTCGGAGAATATCAACTGAGGCGTATCAGAGAATTTATAAATGTGTGCATACGTAGGTTTTTATCTTATACTTGTTGAGTGATGAGGGGAATTATTTTTTGTGGTTAATAATTTATCCAATTGACATTATCTGCTACAGATCTGTATGATACCCACAGATTATAGTACAGTTAGCTGTTCTGTACAGATAACTTTTCTATTAGTATAGAGTCTCCTGGAATGTTTGGAGTGAGTATCAAGTTTCAGTTGTGTGAATTGGTTGAGTGTGGGTTGCCACTTGTGTTGTGTAATTAAAACGTGTGTTGTGTAATTAAAACGTGTCTGTTGTCACTCCATCATTTTAAATTATTGATGGAAACTGAGGTTGAAAAAGCATTGTTATGGTTCTGTACTGTTGGCACACTCTCTAACTGAGAACATGTGATAGATGCCAACATGATCCCAATGGGTGGGTGCCAACTATATTGGATTGGTGGGTGCCAACTTATATACCTGGATTAGTGGGTGGGTGGGTGTTGTTTAGTCACCAGTTCAATCCAATTAACAATTCAATGGTATGGCTGGACAAGAATGTGTTACATGAGGTCATGACTGCAAGCTCGAGAAGCCATTTAAATCTGGTCGTGGAGATTGACTAGAGTGTGAGGTAATCGCAATGGCTAGACTTTGTCAAAACTTGCCTCATTTTGTTGTTACTTTACCTAAGCAGTGTCCAAACAAATCTGCTTTAACCTAGTCACACTTTGTTGGCCGGGCAGTGATCCTAATGTCTGTGTAATTATGTTGAACTCATAAACAGAGTAGAGTTAGGCTATACTCTGACTCTATATTTGTATTGTCTGTGTAGTTACCAAAAGGGGCTATGTATTCACCTTTAGGAGCTATTTACTCTGATGTTCTAAACACTGCCTGCTTTAAAAGGTGTAGCAGATGTGTTGCAATGTCACACTCTGAATAGCACGAATGTGAATACAATAATGTTATGCACTTCGCTTATGTTGACTTGGTTGTGGAGATTTTTATTTCTACTGCAAACAACCGCAAATAAACAACCAGCCAAGCATAAAGTAAGTAGTATGTCTTATAACAAGTAAAACAGAACAGGAACCGGTCCATCTTACAGCAGCTTTTTGAGGAGACTATGAGGAACAAAACTGGTCAATTGCTCACGATATCCAGTAGGAAACACTTATCCATAGTCTACCAAAATCCTGTGTGGTTCTTTATAGGCTTCATACTTCTATTCTGAGTGTTTGAAGTTCGTTGCCGACAAAATACTTGGGTGCTTGCAGTCAAAAAATAATTCTCAATTCTGTTTTCAGACAATTTTAAAACAATTCGTAACCTCCCCGTGGGTTTAAAAGGAAGTACAACATCTCATCTGCATATAAAAAAAGAAACAATGCACATGTAATAGCATTGCATTTTTTTTAATTGGAGAACGCATGGTTACTAAAGAGTAATTAGAATATTAGCCTCTTTAGCTGACCTTTTCCTGCCAGCAAACCAGGGGGCGTTCTGTATTGCCACGATTATAGCACTCTGTACATATAGGGTGAATGCTTTGAAAGCCTCTTTTTAGCTCTCAGGAATTGGCCCCCAAAACACCACCACTGTAGCAGGGCAACTCACATTTGAAGTGACAAGAATAGTAGTGAGGACTAGCTGGCTCTTTTATGTACATATACATAGCTCCAATATCTCTGGACAACATACAGGGTACAGGTCATGTGATGGTACCACTACATTACATGTATGTATACACAGTCTTCTTTGCAGTGATTATGTCAAATTTGCTCAGTTTAAGTTAGTTTTTCTCTTAGAATAAAGACATTTCAAGCATTCTCCACAAACTTAAGTCATGGCTCAAGCGAGGGTTGGTCTTTTTCATTAAAATAATTTTTTGAGCTTTTGCTTGACATCTTCTCTGTAATACTAGTATGTACATGAGTCATCATTAGTCAAAAACTGGTACAATTCAGCAAGATTTAGCATGAACCATGAGGGCGAAATTATTAATAAACTAGCATTTCATTTCCCTGCTTGATATAGTCTTAGCCAGCAGGGTCGGCATTCCCATGGCAGTATTTAACTTTGAATGGGAGGGACAGTTCATGAAGTAAATACTTAAAATGTGGTTTTACCGGGCAAAGGTTAATCGTATTCTTCTAATTGTTATAGCAAAGATCTTGGGTAAAATTTTTAGCTCTCTAGTGGCAGTCATCAACACAATAAAAGTGTTTCTGCTAGAAGGCTTACAAGTAGTGGATCTTCACCTTGCATTGCTTTTACCATTACGAATATGTATACTGCTCATTTAGTGTGCAGCATCCCACTACATTGTAATCCAGGAGAAGGGTAAGCAGTCCTTCACTGTAGATAAAAGCGACAATTCACATTGGTGCAATCAATATCCACTTGTAGCTGTAGTTTCCAATAGTTCAGAAGCATTGAACAGGGTCATGGGTAAAACTGCACTTGACAGTAGCTGTCACATACACACATGGCTCTGCTTATATAGTACAATATAGCACACCGAACTACTAGCTGGGGTTATGAGTGGGCATAAATATGTGGTGGTGAATGCTGGTAGTGAAAAGGAAAAAGAGAAACAGCTTCAACAGCAATAAATTAAGTGGTCAATAATGTATTTGTACAAGTATCCAAGTGGTGAATCATGCAAACCAAGTGGTGCAGCACCACTCAAAATAGCCCTAGGGAGAACTCTGTTCTGTGGGACAATACAAAAGTCCGATGAGATGTCTCTCCCCCCCTCCCAAACCCTCTTGGTGCTTTGGAGGCTATGCCTCCTGCAACTCCCCTCTCCCTGGATGCTGTCTCTAATGCGTTTTTTAGGCTATTTTGGGTATATTTGACCATAAAGCTATAGGACACACCCATATAATTGGGTGGGGCCTCCCAGGAATGCCCATGGACAGTTGACAGCAAAGCTGGACCATTATGGTTTTATCAGTGTTTGTTTTGTCTACCTGCACTGCACATTAGTTTTGATAGGATAGGAGGATGAGAAACAGGAAATTTAATTTGATTTAACCCAATACCATTTCTGACTTTAGCCCTTATGATATTTGCAGTATGCAGCGATAGAAATGTTAGGCACTGTCTCGTAAATAGTGCAAGTATGGAAACAATTTTGCCGCGTTAAAAAGAGATACAATGAGTTTGAGATTGGCAGCACAGAAGACCCTTTATCTACAAGTTTTATTTGTGGTTATTTTCTATTTGCTTATTGTTGACCAATTCTACTGATACTCCTACATAATGTGCTAAATCAATAGGTATAAATTTGATTGTCACAGTAAAAACTGAAACCACTGTATATTAAATAGTGAACCACAATATGTCTGTTATGCTTCTCTCTACTCAAGTGTCTAGTTAGTTAACTGCACTTTTGACTGTATTATTTAATTGGTTGGAATGAAGAGCTTATTTATTTTATACGGCTAAGTACAAAATATTTTTAGAGTTGGTTGTTTATGAATACCTACACCAATTTGTTGTATATACTGTATTTAGAGCTATTAGTGAACATCAATGTTCCTTCTAAGCAACCTTTACTTCGAATGGGAAAAGCTGTTCTACGAATTCGTAATACTGGATTTACGATTTCTACATGTGAAAACCCACCTCGTTGTCAAGGTACTTGGCAAATTATTCATATAAGGAAGTATGGTGGCACAGATATATTTCGTTTTCAGACAGGTAAGAAATGCTGGGTTATAGTATGAAATGTTAAGTTATAATAATATAAGATATTATAATATGCAAAAATGTAGTGCAGATCTGAAAAAAATTTTTCTTTTTTTTTTGTACTCTAGGCAGTAAATGTCCTACTGGTGAACATCTATATTTCTTTGAAACCAAGGATAATGCTGGGCTGAAAAAACTGTTTAGTGATCTTTCCAACCACAAACCCATTTTTGCGGATGATAGACTTGGCAGGAGAATGACTTTAGAAAAAACATTTAATTCTAAAGCTTCTACTCAACCAGATTCTCCAATTAGAACAAGTCAGACCAGGTGAGAAATAGCTTGATCATAATTCTAAGCTGGCTATCATATTTTAAGTTTGAAACTTAAATACATCATGATGTTGTTGTGTAAGCAACATAAATAATTTATCCAGTATGAAAAAATTTTAACAATAATATTGTGTCCTTGAGCACTAATGGCAAGCGAGCCATGAATGGCATTATAATTACATACAAGTTCATAGCCATTAATTAATTTTAGCTAACTAACAAGTAGCTCTTAGCGACAAGTGCTCAGCTACAAAAAATTTAGCTGGTAAAGAGTCTTCATTATCCTAGCACCTACTCGTCTTTGAGCATTAACGACAAGTAAGCCAGCCTAGTTGTAATTCAAACCCTTGAACTTAACTTGATAAAAGTTGACTTTTATTCTGTGAAAAAAAGAACAACAAAAAAAAAATACAACACTATAGCATATCATAAAAGCTACATTTCTGTAGTTCACCTGAAGATAATGACCTATCTCCTGTTGAACATTTTAAGGATGGCATTATTCAGTCAATTTAAAAGTACCAGTATATTGTAGCTGTTAACAATTAATTTTTGTTTGTTATTTCGATATTTCTGAGTAATCGTAGCCACAAATGTTTTTTCTTACCACATGAAGTACCAGTAGGTCTTGACAACTAGTTCTCAGCTACTAAAGTTGGCCATGTTTTATTTATTTATTTTTTTATTTATTTTTTTTTTTTTTTCTCCCTGATAAACGGGTTTTCAATGCCATAGCAGTGACTCGCCCCAATTTTTTACGTCCTTCACTTGCTCCATAAAACAAGTGGTTTCTTTCACAATTATTTCTTTCTCAGCCTTCTTTACTCATTAGATATATTCCTCAGGTTTTTTTTTTTTTTTTTTTTTCCCTTGACAATACAAAAAAAAAATTAATATTTTTGATTCTGTATTGTTTTGTTTTTTTTGTTGTTGTTTTTTTGTTTTTTTTTAAGCCTATAAAAGAGAAAGAATACAGTGCCATTTTAGTGTTGAGTATACCACTATAATAAGTGAGCATTTAGTACTTGTCATACAGCTTACCATATCCACAAGCCCACATCTTAGTTCTTCTGTCTTCAGACTTTCCACAGCTAAGCTGTAGGGTTTGCCGGAGGTGTGGTCCCTTGGTGCCACGCCCCTAATTGCAGGTTATTATCTGCTTGGGGGGCGGAGCATAGGATTTCCCCAAGCCCCCAACATGATCACACCAAGCCTGAAGCTCCTGACTTGACGGAGGTTCTGATACCCTAATACTACCTAAGTTGTAGGTAGATGGTTGTTTGCTTTCCACTATCTTCTTGTTACTTCTTTATTGACTGCCACGCGCTACTATGCGGCGTGCCTTATCTGCCTACCTGCACTGTCCCACATTCCTACTCCATAGCATTGACCACCCTTTACTTCCCTCACCCATCACCTGCATCCTGTATTAACCCTGTCTAACTGCCATTAAATTGCCTCCACTATATCACCAGCACAAGTCAGTATTTTGATGATGTAAAAGCAAGTTAAAATATAATTCCAAAATTGTTATTGTACTGTTAAAAAATGTTTTTACTTTTGTTTACTTAATCTGATTATGCTATACTTTCAAGTTGCTAATTCATATGTGTATGCTTAATGTATGCAGTGCTAAAAAGCTTCGGTAAAACTAGTGCTTGAGCAATACTTTGAATGAGCTACCCTAGCTTTATAAACAATAAACTGTCTTGATTATGTAGTTACTTAGAAAGTCTCAAAATCATACTTTTTTGCTCATGCTGAAGGCAAATGATGTATGTATGTATGTATATATTATATATATATATATATACTGTATATATCACGATAACCATTTCTGGTGAGTGCAATCTGACATCTGATATGTTCCTACATACTTAATACAATTCCAGTTTTCAGTGACCACATTTCTGGTCTTTCTAGTTTGATTTAGTGTTCTTTTGAATTCTAAATTAATTCCTTCCCTGTGCCCTATAAGTAAACACTTTAGTAGAGAATGTATTGCAGAAAGCTACAAAGGTATAATTGCCTAACGATCATATAGGATGTTTAGTTGTGCTAAAATTGGAGTTTGGGTATGAGTTAACTTAGGTCTTCAGATAATGTACAATAAGTTCATAATATCTGACTCGACACTGTACTATTCAGTATATTTTTACTTGTTTATTACATTTAATGATTGTTGTTGTTGTTTGATTTTTGTTGGTGTTGCGTTTTCCTTTTATTAGGAGGAGTTTACAAGTTGATCGTGGACATCCACAACCAGTCTATGAGAACAGAGAGCTATTACACACCCTTCCTGAATATACTAATGTTTCAGAACTCACTGTCCCCGGTAGAAATATGCGAAGAAGATCCTATGATGATTCTGTATTTACCAATGAAACTGAGGATACTATCACTTCTCAACCACATGCAGCAGCATCCAGAAAGCCTTCCCAAGACAATACCTACCAAAATATGTCCAAATCCGGGAGACCAAATGTCCTGGAAGTTGTTTCACCAACTAAAAAATCACATGCTGCAATTAGTGTTCCGGTTCCTGATGGCTACTACAATTTTCCTCCTCCTCCTCTCTTGACAAAAAATTATTCTAAAGGGCGTTATCCTTCCAGTAGCCCAGATGAGGACAGGATGTCTATTCATGAAATTCAAGCCTCATTAAAATCACCTACTACAAGTATTTCTCAACTCTCAACCGACCGATATAGTCCAGAAGTAGCTATGGATGCTGTTGGTGATAAAACTATAAGGCAGCTTTCACCCAATTTTGAGATTCAACCAGATGGAACATATCAAAACTTGGAGTTTATGCGTGGATCTTTGAATGATTCTTCTAAAAGGTATTTCATTGCTGTGTAATTTTTGTGTTGATTATGACTCATGGTATAATTCATCAGGTATGCTCCAGAACTGGCTCGTGTTGATACAACTACTGCTGCAGCCACACCTGAGGGACTTCATCCACATGAATATACTAATGTACAACTTCGACCAACTAGTACACAAAGTCTTGATACTTGCAATGCAGCTGATTTACGAAAGCAAAAATTGTGAGTGCCTAAATTTAATATGTATGAGAAGTGTAAATTTAAATTTCATTATTTTTAACTCTGCTTGGTGTAGGTAATTTGCATGTTAATATAATTGATTTATTGGAATCCTGCTACTGTATACCTTGATTATAGACTTAATTTTTCTGATACTGTAGATCTGAAGTAGCAAGTTTAGATTTGGGTACTAAACCGAAGACAACTAGAGAACCATTCAAGTAAGTAAAAACATTTACTCTAATACAATTCCATCATATTTTTTTTTCTTTCTTCTTCAGAAGAATTAAGCCTTCAACACTTACGTCATTGCAGCAGTCCTCATCAATAGATACCCTCCTTGATTCCCATTCTTTGGGTGTCTTCAAATCAGAATTACGAAATTCTTTATCAGATCATGAATTATCATCATCAGCTTCAAAGCAAATTGGCCGCCCTATGGATTATTACAATTTCTGTGCTCCTAATTTGCCTGCACACTCCAAAAGCCGAGAAGCTAGTATAAATTTTCGAAAGAAATTTACACTTACTGTGCAAACCCCACACTTGTCTAATACACCCTCAGACTATGATTCAACAGAATTACTTTCTCCAGAATTTAGTATGGCTGGAGAAGACTATTCAAAAATGATTCCAGTTGGACGCAATGAAGCCATATCTCGTGAAGGATTAAAAGAAGTTGTCTCTATTGCTGATGTAAAATTTATCAATGAAACCAAATGCCTCTCGTCATCCTGTGACTGCTTAACATCCAGTGATTCATCAGCAGCTGCTTTTTTAGACAATCGTCCAGATTCACTTAATGCACTCTATGACAAGTTATTACCCAAGGCTACAAATGAGCAATCTATGTATGATAGTTTGGGCCCATACGAAGATAATCCAAAGTCGGGATCATGTTCCCCAGACGCAAGCTCCAACTTATTAATTTCTGCTAGCAAACTCGCTCAACCTTCAACATACTTAAGATGTGCTCACAACTATGAGGACATTGACAGCTTTGAGGAAGAGCAACAACAAGGTACACGGTCTGGAAGTCTCAGCCCTACTAGAATGGAACTTCCATCGGAGTGGACATCTTCTCTACAACGTAAAGATACGGTTCCCACTACTACAGAAAATTCTCATCAGCGCTTATCAAGACAAAGCCCCAACACTCAATCAAGAAAAAAACATCTCCCTTTACAGGAATACAAGCATGTTTCTGACAAACCAAATGGCCATAGCCATGTCTCTGCAAGGCATTTTTCTGAACACACAAATTCACATCCAAACAAGCCAAGACCTCCAAAACTATCCAGGGGACAAAGTGTAGATGTAAAATCTCAACCCAACCCTGATCAAGAGTTTTCTATTGGTGTTTTATCTGATCCAATATCAAGTATGTCTCATTCGCTGTCCAGCTTAGAATTGAGTGCGGATGACCACTGCTTAAGAGAAGATAAGGATGATTTTGTATCCAGAAGTGGGTACGAGACTGTGTCACTCAAATCTATTAGGTCATTAAACCAAATTTCTATCGCCTCACAACAAACAAGTCAAGCAGTTCAAGCTCCACCAATTCCTAGTCGAACCTTCAAGATTGATAAAGACCAAGATACTTCATTAAATAAAAAGAAGGGAAATGTTGCTACTTCTCACAAAAGTATTAATTCTTCTCCGCTTCCACCTCGTAATAATCAGATTACTGTTCCATTACCTCAAGCACAATTCAATTTCAAACCTAGACCACCTCCCAAACCAAAGATGTTAATGACAGGAACCGGAAGTGGCCCAGACCCTCATTACACTTCAGTTTCCTTTCTAGATGGAACTGCATCTTCAGTACCACCTAGTCAAGACTCTCCAATCCGAGTGCCTCCTCGAGATACTCCTGCAAGAATACCAAGGTCCAAAGCAGTGGATTCAGAATTAGGATCGTACGTTTCAGTTGATTTTGAATTGACTAAAGGATTACAGAAAACGTCTGAACAAGTAGCTCATGACCATAAAGCATATTTTGAGTCTAAACAACAGAATTAATTTTTTTAATACATCATCATTATTGTGTGTTGTCAGTATCACTCATTGTAGTACACAACTGCAAAATTAAATATAATTATATAGCAAAATATATACATACAGCTGATGCTGCTTGACCTATTAAAACTCTATTGAAGACAAGAAACACTGCCGTGTAGTTAACATTGTAAAAAATGAAATGTCTTGCAAATTGGCTGATACATACAGTGTAGTGTTTAGATGTCCATTCGAGTGAGTTCATGGCTTTCTCAAGTGTTTTATATATCTAGCCTGGATAGCATTGTACTGCCTTTTAACATAAAGCAATCTGATACTGCACCTATGAAAGTATTATTAATAAGCACAGGAAGTGCATAACAGCTAACAGGGGATGTTTAAATCCTATGTACTCACTTGTTATACAACTACTAAAATTTAAACAAGTTTATGGCTACTGTGATGATATGATATAATAAACTGTACCAAGAACTGACAAGTTAACCATAATCTGTAGCAACAAGCCCATAAAGCCTAGTTTCCCATATAGTACATACATAGTAATCTGCTTTGTACAACAACAGCCTGTATTGGTCTGGGAGAGCTTCAAGGATAGCTTTTTTTCAGCTGCTGTGTCTCCATCCCTGCAAGTATATATGCTGAATACTGTTTAGTGTCCTTCACTATAATGCAATCCTTTCCAAAAAAAGGTAGTATTGGTAAAAAGAGGCAGTATTGGTGAAAAGAATATTTTAAGTGCTGTCCAGATAGTTTTACACTGTTAGGCTTACTGGTGAGAGTTCGATATTTCACTTTGTTCTTTTTTTATGCAAAGCTTTCCTTAATTGCTTTCTTGTGTTAACACACTTTCAATGAGCATATATAGTTGTTGGTAAGTGCTCCAGCTCAGTGTCAAGTCCATTTTCGTATTGCATACTAGCCCTCACAATTCTCTCTGATAGAGTTTGAGATAAGGGATTTTTTTAAACATAAAAATAGCTCCTTGAAAATACAACATATGGTGAATGTCCATACTAGAAACTTAGTGCAAACATTTTGCACTCTTTTTGTCTATTTGGGACCAGCCAAGCTGCCTCAAAGGTAACCTACACACTAACTGTGGTAATTTTGGTATTGAGTTGCCTTCTGACACTATTAGTACAATAACTGAAACTAATGAAATACCAAAGAAATGATAGACATATACCAGAGAGTGGAAGAGAGTAGTAATGCAAGGTGTTTTTCAATTAACCTCATTGGCTACTTCTCATCACCATTTTTAGCTATGTATTATACAGCTAGAAAACAACACCAAAAGATATAATACCACACATTGAAGCTCTGGAAAAACAATTAAAAAAAACTAAAAGGCTAAAAATGTCATCTTCAATGAGCTGTATGATTTTTACTAAGCTGCCTTGTTTGCATTAAGAAAAATCATATTTAATACACTGTTTAAATACAAGCAATATCGGATACTTAAAAGATAATGCCATAAAGTTTCTACGCCCCAGAAAACCCTATGCTTACATATATTTCTGGAATGTTGGTCCAAATTTAATTCTTACAGAGATGAAATTTTTAAAAATTTGACATTTCATTGAGTTCCTCAGTGTTGAGGTAATAAGCCAGTTATTAACTTAATACAAATATAAATAGCTAGAAAATAATTGCAAGGAATATCCTGGAAATACTCTGCTACTGAATTCAGTGAAATAAAAATATTTTTCTCAGCTCCCATTGCTGAAAAGCCAGCAAGTGGTTTCAAGAAGTTAGGGCCATTTTTGACGACCATTAGCACGGCCAGACCAGCTCAGCGAAACAGAGGAGGAGTAAGAAGGGGGTGGGTAAACAGACAGTCGGCCGGCCTTCGAAAAATGCAAGCATTTTCCATTGCACATGCGTATAAATGTAGTGGGTGGGGAAATGCCGTTTGTTGTGTGCGGGGAGATAGTAGTAGGTGTGTGTACTCTCACGATATATCCGATCGTGCAGGACAAGGACTAAAGTGGGAGTGGACTTCGTAAAAGACTGGGAATTGGAACACACACAGAACTTGGCGAGTGGATTTTTGCTCCGAGTCTGTAAACCGATGTTTTTTGCTGCTGAGTAGTTAGCGGTGCCCACTTCAACCGTTTGGAAAGTATGGCTCACTTGCAGCATTTGTACCCAGAAATTGAAGAATACTATGTGCTACATGAAACATTGGGGTCTGGTAAGGATACTTAACTTGTTACAAGTGACTTTATAGTGTACTGGTGTGACCTCACGACTTGTGTAACAATGCTTTGCAAGAGCTAATACTTTGAGACTATGCTTTCTCTGCTGCTAGTGAAATGCTGCCCTTAGCAGGTGTAGATCTACATAATTTTTGTTCAGTGCTTCAAAGATATTTACAGCTACATGTGTGTGTTGGATATAACTTATGGGATACTCACTGGCTTTCAAGCCGTATTTGTGAGATGTATACAGCAGGTGTTTATACTAAAAACATGCCCTGAGCAAAAACAAGCAGTCTTTACAATAAAAACCACTGGTAGTTAGCTACTGTAATAGTATTGGGTAAAAGGGAGAGGGGTGGCGAGTGGTGGAATTGCATTGAGATAATAAATTTAAAATGTTAGAGTTGTACCATTTCCCAAATTAAATATGCACTTTCAAAACTAAAGGTAACTTGAGAAAGATTTTATGACATGGCTGATCTGAGTTATTATTATTATTGTTAATTTGATGATCAAGAGTTGTGTTTGTGCATGAACTAGGTGAGGCTATACTATAATCTAGATGTTGACTGTTATGACAACCATATTTTAGTAAAACATCACTACTGTTTGTACCAGTGGGACGTTAATTAGACAGTATTATTATAAAGTATATATCTATTATTTAATTTTTCATAGGAGGCTTTGCTAAAGTCAAAGCTGGAGTACACAAGTTGACAGGAGAGAAGGTAATGTCTTTCTCTGCTATACATGCACATTGGTAGATTGCAGTTTTTTTTAATGGCTCAGTACTTCCCATATATCTGGTTTGTTAGCTGAATTAGGGGGAGTGATGTTTAAATGAGGTGACAGAAATTTTTTTATTTGGTAAACCAATTCAGTAAGACTCTTGATATAATAGTGTGTATATATATATATTACAATATAATTATGTGAGTAGGCAGAACCGGTGGCACCTTTGCTATAGTGTGTGTGTATGTGTTATATATATATATTATATGCATATGAATATGTAAAATCAGTGAGACTTATTATAAAGTGTGTATATATAACATATATAGGTATGGTATGTAAATTGGTTTAACATCTTTTTCATTAAATTGGCAGAGCTTAGTGTTACTGGTTCCAATTTAGGAGTTTCACTTAACTATTTTTACCTATTGCATTAACTTCACACAGTGCTTCCAAAAGAATTCCTAGAAATCTCAAAGTGTCAAGTTTAACAATAAAATGGAAATTATTAATTTTATTCCCTTATGACACAAAAGAGTGGTTTACCTACCTACTGAACTATTCAATTCTTTACAATGTATTTTGATATGATTTCTCCAGGCTAATACCTTCATTGTTTAAAAATTCAAGTCAACTATTTACACATTTTTTTGGATTGTCTATTTTTTTTAATACGTTATGGCCAGGTCACTGCTGTACTCTAGAAAATAGTTCATTTTTTCCCGCTCCAGCGGTATGAGTACTGACTGTCCTAAATTCCTAACTTAGAAAATTTTAACTATGCTGATAGTGGTACACGTACTTTAGAATTGACATTCCTAAAAAAAAAAAAGAGTGATTATATAATTAATAAAAATGTATGGCACAATGTGTCAATTAGGAATTTTGGATTACAGGCTATCAGTGCATATATTCTTAATATTATTAAGATAAACATAATAATCTATTTATTTGAAGTTATCAATATCGTAGTGTTGAGTAAGTTTAATTCTAGAAAGACATTTTGGCTTCGAAAAGTCTTTATCAGTTGTCAGTGTGTTCGTGTATGAAAGAAGTGTTGGTGATTTGCAATCTTGCTTGTAGAACAGCCACTCATAGCCTATTTGTAATAATATAAACCGGCTCTTTCCAAACTACTATTTAAAATTACAATTCAAAATCGCATGTTTATACAAAATGCTTACTGCATGTGTGAATGCTATACTGATATAACTAACTTTATCCTTGAAAAGTATATGCCCTCAAAATAAAGTGGTTTGCCAAGAAATTAATAGAATGCACAGCTACAGTACTAAATTTATATATGCCCTCATTTGCTATCCTTTTCATTTTGCTTTCACAGTTGGTATTAAATTTCCTATTTCTAATAAAATTAGTTAGTATGCAAAAAATATTTTAATAATATTAAGCTTTACCCTATGTCTGTTTATGTTTAGGTGGCAATTAAAATTATGGATAAAGATCAACTTGGAGTGAGTTTCTCAATATCTTCAGATAGCATTTAAGATGTTCTATTGTCTTAGATATTCTTATTCAAGCATTAGTATAGTTTTATTGTTTTGATGTTGTTGTTTGTGGCCCATGGCACTAACAGAGCTTGGGTAAGCCATACATTTGTATATGTAAGAATTTGAATAAAATTCACTCTGATTCTTTAACATTTTTTTTTAACTCTAAAGGAGTCTTGTGCTGTATAATTTTTCAGCTTTCCCATATGAATGTCTTGATTCTTGTAAGTTTTTAACCTAATTTACATTTAATTTGCTTTAAATTTTAATATTGCATACTTTGGCCGGTACATTGGAAAATGTAAGAATACTTTTAGAAGGCAACACTTAATCTTATGCCGTCGTTTGATGTGTACAGAGGGATTTGCCACGAGTTTATCGAGAAATTGAGGCATTGCGAAGATTGCATCACCAACATGTCTGTCAGCTATTTCAAATTATTGAGACTGATGATATGATCCATCTAGTGTTAGAGGTATATTGTGGTTTGTCTATTGTTTAGCTGTGGTTCATGTGTAGGTAGAGTAAGGTATCTTGGTCATTTTATATGTGAATGAACTATTTTCATAGTGATTCATGCTTCCATGCCCTAATCCCATAATTAGAACACTGAAGTCCTTCAGTATTGCCAACTAGTTTTTAGTATGTAATTATAACATGTGCAAGCAGGCGGGGTAAAGCAATCATGTTAGTTTTAATTGTCTGTAATTATTTATATAATTATAACCAAAAGTTTTGGCAAAACTGAAATTTACAAATCTAACATACTTTAAACTTGTATGCTACAATTTTTTTTTTGAAAATACACGACACTGTTACTTGCGAAACTTGAGCTGACTCGCCGTACTTTGCATAATCCTGGTTTTTGTCGATGAATTTGACACCCTTTGCCAGTATTGGATAGTCACGCCTACTGTCACACATATTAATTGTAATATTCATGATGATTACTGTTGTATCACTTTTTGCTAAACTGTACTTTTAGGGCAAAATTCTATAGTGTGCGGGTCCAGTATATAAAGATTGCAGTTGGATCGGCAATGATTAGTGAAATTATGGTGGACCACATTACATTGTGTGAAAAGCCCCTCAAGCCTATACTTTTTTTTTAATAGCATGCCATAGTCTGCAATCTATTAATACTCCTACTAATAATTAATGGTATTATGGTGCTGTCTAATGGAGGTCCTCGGTTTTAAATAAAAAACAAAATAATGTATCTTACAATAACTTGCTGATATTTAGCCCTGGTTATCTTGGGCACCTTCCTAAATACCTGCACGTGGTATCTACCTTGCTAGAGGGTTGTACACATAATACACTATATTGGCCATGCTAGACCCCTGCATATAGTATTAAATTACTTTTGTTAGAGACCTCACATGCACCATACCAGAAGCCTGCTATAATAGTATCTTACTCGAGACTTACATTTCACTTTGCTAATGAACACATATTATAGATATTTTTCTGGCAAGTATTGATATGATGGTCTGTAGTGAAGTATTTAGCAAGCCTTTAACAAATTAGATGAAATAAATAATGGAAATAATACCATGAACAGTTTTAGAAAGGTGGCTAATATACAGTGATAAGTGTTTCCATGTAGCAACGATAGCAGGACAACTTTATTTAGATTTGCTTAGGATATGCTGAAATATATTTTTAAAAAGTGGTTTTAATGACTCTCAGGATAAGAGACATACTGACAGTCCACTCTTGTGCATAATTGCTGAAAGTAGATACCATATGCACCTTATTGAAGACTAGTACATATTTTCTAATCTTACTAATGTTTTATTTTATAATAACTATGATGTTTGACCAATCATCTTATTCCATTTGCTGATTTCAACACTGAGCATTTAGGCCTACAGAATAATGTTTCGTTAGTCAGGCTACCACACGAAGAAGTAAAGTGCACTTAGTGTAAATCGACACTTCCTGAAATACCAAATGACATCGAACATAAAAAATTAGGCTGGGCATGAATTCTCAAGTGAACTCACTCCCTAAGTGCTAATTATCCTGGATGTACTCATTCTGGCTTTCTGTGTGCAGTCACAATATCATGAATCACATCATATTTTTAAGTGACATGTTCCTGCATGTTTGTCTATGCAATCATTCAATTTAAGTCAAAAACATTTTCTCTTATAATATTTTTTTATTAATTGTCGCTTATTATTTGTTTATAGTTTTGTCCAGGTGGTGAGTTATTTGACTATATTGTTGCCAAAGAACGACTTTCAGTAAGTCAGATGTAAGAATTATTTGATTCCACAATATTAGCTTGTATTGAAAAAAAATCATAAATATCCATTTTTATCATTGGGATCAGACACGTTACAGACTGTAAACTGAGATTTTTGGTTGAATATGTATGATATTTTATTTTAGGTATAGACCAACAAAAGCATATGTAATTCTCTCAAAGTGAATTCCACAGGTTAAATTAAGTGGATTATCCCATTATGATCTCTTAAGATAATCTGTTATTAATGGTGAAATACGGAATGGTTGTTATTTGTGGTTATTGTAACAGTTTCATTGTTATTGTATATTGTAGGAGAAAGAATCAAGATCATTTTTTCGGCAAATTGTTTCAGCTCTGTCTTACTGTCACAATTGTGGGATTATTCATCGAGATCTCAAGCCAGTGAGCTACAGTTATTTATGTGAATCCTTTTCTGCATTTATTTCATTATTTAGTTGTTGTTGTTGTTTTTTGTTGTTGTTTTTTTGTAAATAGATTTAGTATATGCTAACATTTTAATTTTATTAATTACTTAATTATTTATTGTTTTTGTTTTCTTCATTTGTATTCTCTCAGGAAAATCTTTTACTGGATGAAGACTCTAACATTAAACTAATTGACTTTGGCTTAGTGGCCGAACCCGACGTAAGAGTTTTGTAGTTGTTGTTTTTGTTTATTGTTTTGTTGTTTTTGTTGTTGTTTTTCTTGTATGTTTGTTGTTGTTTTTAACTGGAGGGAGGAAAATATATGTATGCAGCCAAAAAAAATGCTAATCATAATCTCTGTATTTAGGGTAACACATTGTTATTCCAAAAGTCATTGTACAAAGTTTATCAATGTACATAAGCATTTAATTAATCTCAGTTGTAATATACATTATATAATATTCTTGGGGTAACTCAGTACAGAATGTACTACTATATGTTTGTTAACGTAATACTTGCCACATGAATAATACCCCTAGAAAATATAACTTGTGGGGTCCAGAGCGACTTAACAAGTCACCGTGGTGGTAGCCATTACAAGTAGTAATTCACTTCCTTGAAGTGAAATTCTGTATGTACAGTGTGTACCAGTTGTGTTTTTATGTATTAAGCTTAAGAGTTCTTGTTTCATGCATATTTACATGCAACCACACATTTTATAAACACATAATGTAGACCGCCAAAGAAATGTTAGAAACTTGTTGTGGATCACCAGCTTATGCAGCTCCAGGTATGCTTATTATACAAGCAATAACTTAATTTTATTACTGTATCATTTTGATGCTCAGATTTGACTAACAACAATAGAACACTGGTGTGGTAGCTTTCTATGCCATATTTGGTATTTTGTGTTACAGTCAGACCTGTATATTCTATAATTGTGTACATTCCTGTAGAGTAGGTTTGTGAATTCACATTGGCTCTTTCAACACACAGGTTTATTTAATTGACAATATTACAAAATCCTGGATTCTGCAGAGTATTTAATAGTATTTATTTTCAAGTAGAAATATCGGAGTTAAAGCCAAGTTTGTTAGAGTCAAAATTTTAGTCCACTCATATTGATACACACACAGACAATTAAATGAAACAAGATCACCTCTTATTGTGCTTGACGTGTACGTACTTAGCAATAACAAGTGATCCGTAAGATTACTGTTTAGTGACCTTATGGTTTCCAGCGTGGGGAGGAAGGGGGTTAATAGAGAATTAGTATTCCTACACAACTATGGGTCTGGTGTTACTCGACCATCTAAGTCTGGTTAAGTGTGTAGATCTTTTTCTTGCTGTGTCAATGGTCATGAGATATCTATCTGTATGTTACAAAATATGTGATAGTCAAAATATGGTACAGCCTGCCTATTGCTGCACCACAGGCACAGCCTTGAATAGTATCAGCAATTGTGACACTTGTCTGTATAAATGTAGAGCTTATCAAAGGTGGGCCATACATAGGGCCAAAGGCAGATGTTTGGAGTTTAGGAGTATTACTATATGCTCTTCTCAATGGATTTCTTCCTTTTGATGATGACAACACAGCAAAATTGTATTCTATGATACAGGTAAGTTTTACAGTGTTCAACAGCTACTAAAAGTTTAGCTAAGTTTTGAGTAAAAAAAAAAAAAAAAAAGCAGTAGCTGTTTTGAAAGCAATTATATTCATGGCATATGTTGCATACCTATGTTGCATGTGTTGTAATGTAATATGTGTCATTATTGGAGTGGGAATAGGATCCTACTGGGAATTCTTGACAATTATTCATGGGGGTAGTATTTCAGTAGAAACAGGAAAATGTTCACAATTTTTAGCAGGATCAAGTTTATTTTGTGGAGTGGGCATGGAAAGATTGTTTAATGTAGCGGTAAGAAATTAAAATGGAATGTACATAGTGTGGGTTGGGGGTGTTAGACAGCCGAGTTTGTTGTTGTTTTTTTAATAAAAATTAGGTAAAAGTTTTTGAATGCAATTACCACACTCTGCAACTTTTTAAAACATGAAAAACGAGCATTTCTAAAATATAATCAATTATTAGTACTGCTGATGTATTGTATTATTAAGAGAAAACGTGCACCTGCATGTAAGTTTAAGGGACAACGTACCAAACACATTAATCTAAAAATTATCTGAATAATTTGCAACTTTGCTCAGCTCCATTTATGCTCCGGCACTTAGTAAATTAGTTTCTTACTTCTAGTTTTCATGAAGCTTAAGTAAGTGCAGTCCTAGCAGCACTCTGAAATCAAGGTGTGCTCTTCTGTTGTTGGCATGATGAAGTCAAACATTTGCCTTGTAACTGTCATCTTTTACAGCTCTGAAATATTAGTAAACTACTACAATGTGTTGCATTCAGACAATATCCAGCTTTGAGGCCTGAGTTCTTTACCCATTGCATGAACTACTATTATGTCATCTTATATCCATATACAATGTGGTACACCCCTGGTGGTAGTGTCTTGCTCACTTGCCCTTTATACAAGAAACATCAATTATTTGCAGTTATTTATATTCAACTCTTGATTAGTGACAATATTTGTGACTTAAATTAACTATCAATTAAATATTTTATTACGGGTTGTCTTGAGCTGCTATATTAATATATATATCATATTTTGCATTAGCTTTACTAAGCATTATTTAATGTATGAATTTTATTTAGAGAGGAGAGTATGAGGTAACAGAGTGGCTGTCTCGAGGAAGTCTTAAAATTTTGTCACAGCTGCTACTGGTGAGTGTGTTGTTGATTTCAATACTAGACAACTATTTAGAGATTGCAAACTGCCAATGATAGAAAAGATTGTTTTATTTTACCTACAAATATTTCGAGTAGTGAAGGAGCATTTCATTTGTAAACTTTGGAATAGAGTGGTATCCAACAAACCTCTAAAAAATTGTATTTGCTCTTTGTGGGGGAGGGGGTGAGAGAGAGAATGGGAAATGGTTAATTTGTGCTACTGTGCTGCTGGCCAAAGGATGCACAGTAAATCAATTAGTGAAACCAGCATTCTTTTCACTACATGTATTTACCAGTGATCAAGCAGCTGTCTCTCTCTCTCTCTCTTCCCCCCCCCCTCTCTCTCTCTCTCTCTCTCTGATAGTACTTTTTTTATTGCAGGTTGATCCTCACAAAAGAATAACAGTTGAATCTTTATTACATCATCCATGGGTTGTCAAAGGCTATAATAAACCTGTGGATTGGCAAACACGTGTTGCGGTGAGTTTAACTAATATTTTCTACTATTTTTTTCTGATTCCACTCACGTCATGCCAGGAAAATTAAACTAAAAACCCTGATACTGCTTGTGTGTAACTATCTTATTGCCCTTTTATAATGCAGATATACATGTATATGGACGTATATACACTATATGTTACCTATACAATATGAATTAGTCAGTAATTACTAGGAAAGTATTATCGGGAGGTACAGCAAATATGCACTTCTACACATATGTATGTACTTGTACCATGGTATGTTTAAACTGTCCAATCAGATTGGTGAATATATTTCATACCCACCTCCTAGGAGGTGAATAAGTGAACTGTCCAATCAGAATTAGTTTTTGTGCATTTCCTATAGCCAAGAGCCATGGTACAAGTCGGTTGCACCACTCCGCGTTCGGTCGGTATAGGATTTACACTTTGTAACCTATACATACATATTCTTTTACAAGTACCTGCCACACAGATGCGGCACTTGATGTACTAACTTTTTTTTAAGTTTGGAATCCAGTATTATCTTCTACCACTTGGTATAGTTACGTCAGCTGCTCTTTTCTCGTTTACTTTTCTTGACCCGTGTATTCAAGAATATTCACACTACTGCTGTTGTCGTTAATGACAATGTTTTACCAACCCATCTCAGCATTACATGCACTACCAGTGTAGTCGTCCATACTGATGATGCTTTACCACCCCAATTCAGCTTAATACATTCACCACCGCTGTCGTTACTGACACTTTACCAACTTGGCACAACTAATGAATTATTTATTAATACACACCACACACTGCCATCATCACTATTTTCTCGCTTATTTTTTCTTGGCCCATGTACTTGTTCATTAATATGAATACACACACAACCACCATTGTCGGCGGCTGACGACACTTTACCAGCATGGCTCATCTAATGAATTATTCATGAATACACACTGCCATTATCATTACTAATGTTAATGTATAATTTTCCTGATTAAGATGGCAAGTCATTTTTTATTTATTTGGTTGATACCTACTGATTGTACGTAACACAACTAAAAGCAGGAATAATTGGTGTTTGTTTTGTTGTTATTGTTGTTGTTGTTTTTTGTTTTTGTTTTTTTTATTAAGTTTGTTTTGCAGTAACATTGTGAATGCAATGGCCTTATTAGATTAGATCATTGTACCGTATATGGCAATGATCCAAACCATTAGCAGCACATCAGCTTATCTAATTAGGGAACATGTAAAAATGGTAAAATGATCTAATAAGCACAATATTGAGTATACTACACATAATATACATACACAAGCATGGGATGTGATCCTTGTTTATGTCTACCGATCTAATAGCGATCAAACCATTGGCAGCATATCTAATTGGGGAACATGGACAATTAGATTAGTAAATTAATCTCATGGTTTGTTTTTAGATGGACAGTTTAGATACAGAATGTGTGGAGTTAATGGCTTCATATAGCCGCAGAAGTATTCAGCAAGTTACAGATGAAATTTTACAGGTAATGTAATATTCAGCAACTTACAGTAAATTGACTCTATCGAAAAGAAATTTACTATATACACACTATGTATCCACAAGTAATGAGTTACTAAGTAACATTGTCTGTGTTGGGTTGACCAGAGTGGCTGATATTAATTCATTTGTATTATTTTATAGTGGAACTATGACAATACGACAGCTACGTACCTTCTTCTGATGCAGCAGAAGATGAGCGGCAGAAAGCCTGAAATTGTGTTGTAAGTTAAGAAGCTAAATACTGACCTAACATCCCTTAGCAAAGTAATGACACGTAAAAACTCACTATGTTGTTATTTGTGCTTTCAGAAAAGAAGAGCCACCTTTACCTTCTCCACGTCTTCAGTCACCTTTGCTAAAATCACCAGTTGCATCAATGGTTAGCTTTTGTTGTTACAATATATTTTTGTTTCATTAATTTACTGATTTAATAGTTAAATAAATAAAATAATAATGTCATTGTTGTTTTTGTTTGATTGTGTGAATACAGGAAGTGTCATGTTCTCCAAATATGCCAAACCCAGAAATTCCTGCATTCCCTGTGCCCAAACCACGGACAAGAAAGATCAGTTTGGGCATTCAAATCCATCCACCCTCAGGAGAATTAGTGACTGTCCAAAAACCTAATCACCCGATTATCTCGCTTTTAAAAGAACGTATGTTGTTGTTTGTATATGATACCATCTGTATGACAGCTAATGCAATCAGTTGGTGATGTATGCAGCTTGATATGAAGGTTGACATGTAGATTAGCCTAGAAATGAGACTTCACAATTAGTTGTGGCAATTGCATGGTACTATGTAGTTCCATAGTTTTGATAGAATTATGTATTTTTTGCAGAGAGTATTGAGAATTCCATTCAATTGCAATCTCCTCTAATACCACCACAGCCTTTAACTCCACCTGTTGCCAGAAAAAATCCACCTGAAAGAGGGCGAATACCCTTATCACAAACTACTGATAATTTTTTCTCATTAAAGTCAGAAGAGTCTCCAATTCACCAGCAAGTCACAAAGTATGTTAGTGAAGCATATTTTTTAGTATTTTCTGCATTATAATAATAATAATAATTATTATTATTATTAGAACATCATCATATGAGTCACAATTGCATCACGCCGTGGCCATTGATGATGATAAGAGTACCACTCTTAATACTAAATCTACTTATTCTCCTCGTCGCAGAAAAGTTAGTGAAAAATTTATTGTTGGGGTGTTTTGTTCTTTTTCTCTTAAATGCATGTATGTATAAAATAATAATGACTCTTGGCACATCAATGAGAGAGTCTCACTTCACTTACTTCATGGGAATTACTTGCTGATAAACTATGCACATTTTTCACATTTAGCCTTTGCTTCTCTCTAACCCCTGTAAGTGAGAAAGGTTCAATCTACATACATGTATGCTGTAAATGTGTCATCCAACTAAAACATGCCGAGTATCAGCGAAGAAAAATTGTGAAATCTGCAGGAATGGCTATATTAAAAAAAATTTGCTTTTTCGCAACTAGACATAATTTCAGTGTTAGACTAACTTTAAGCTAATACCTATTATCAACAGACAGTTCAGAAGTAGACCACTATGGCTGCTATTTCAATACAACCTAAGTACACGTATTGCTGGGGGTAGGAGACACTGTGCACTTAGCCACACCCATTTTTTTTACCCATACTACCTTAATGCATATGTCCATATGAAAATAAACAATTCAACTTTAACTAAATGTACTATTTATATTAGCATTCTAAATTTATGGGTGGGAGAGGAAGACTTTGGCTTGGCAGTGGAGATCCCAGCTTCCCCTCCCCTTCCAAATGAAACTTGGCCACTTATGAGCCAGATGTTAATCAGTTACAATGGTTTCCAACATAACTATTAACATTCTCGATGTTGTTATAGAGACTGGGAAGTTTGGAGATGATTTTTAAGAAAGCTAAACGAGCTCTATCTCTAAGTAAGGCTGCACCAGCACCAGCAACTGGTCCAAGAAAAGTTAAGGTATTTGTTGTTGTTGTTGTTGTTTTTGTTTTTGTTCTTTAGTTTAGCCAATACAATTTTATTAAATTTATTCGTATTCACTGTTTTTCAGGGCATATACAACTTTGATACAACATCTCGAAAAAGTCCTGATGAAGTTATTTTTGAGATAGAAAGGGTTTTACGGGAGTTAGGAGTCAAATTTGAGAAAGATGGGTAAGTATTTGATCACTTGTATACCAAAGTTATTGCATAGTTGGAATACATGTACACTGCCAATTAATGCACTGCATTTTTCATATTGCCCTACACCAGCTGCCAATAATAAAAGTGGATATTGAATTACCTGTTCCTTTGGCTGTTTATCAATTTTCTTTTAGTTTTACATTTCACTGCTCCGTGATCAGTTACAAGGAAAGTAGTAGCCACAGAACTGATAAAACCAAAACCATTCTCTTTGATTTGGAAGTTTGCCTTTTGCCTCGTCTAGAAATGCTGGGTAAGTTTGTATTGTTTGGGCCTTCTTGTAACAAGATTAATATGCATGTGTGATGCAATTTCAATTGTACAGCCAATGAATATTTTAATTGGTTGTTTAGGAATACGTCGAAAACGCATAAAAGGAGACACTTGGGAGTACAAGCGTGTTTGTGGGCAAATCTTCAAAACAACTCGCCTCTAGATTTTTATGTAACAATTTGTGTTTCTTATGTCATGTAAACATTTTTTTTATCAATTTTTAGAAATTTTACTTCATTTAATCTGGATTTTTTTCATTTTGTTATTTTTATTTTAGTTGATAAATATTTGAACTTTAGCAACAAAATATTGGCATATGATAGTATAGTTTTGAGGTTGGGGGTGGAATGCGAGTACTGAATTTATTGATAGTTACAAGATTGGAAGCTTTCAGTCACTGGCAGGAATAAAGAGTTTCTTGGTTTGTTATTTACTGCTCTTGAGAAGTGACCATGACCTTAAAAAGTAACAAAAAAAAATATGCATGTTAGTGCCTAAAACTGCTCAACCTATACAATATGCTAGTTGCTAGTCTGTCAGTGATGATGATGTGTGTAATCATGAATAATTCATTTGCTGTGCCTAGTTGGTACAGCATCATCAGTACTGGCTGCAGTGGTGTATGAATGAAGGTGGTGGCGGTGAGTTGGTAAAACACCATTGTTACCACTGAAGGAAGTATAACAATGGATAAAATGCCTTGTACTACTGCATTCCTGATAATATTTGCTAATGTTGGTAGCTACATTAATGCTAGTTAATTGTAATCTATAGGAAGAAAGGATGAAGCATTCAACCAAAGCTGGTTGGGAAAGCATAAATGGAAATTGGGTGTATTTAGTAATAACATGACTTGTTCTATACCTGAAGTGTCCTCCACAAAGAATACTTCTCCAATTCCTATAACTTTCTTTTCTCCACTAGACACCTCTATTTCAACTGCTCCATCGAGGTTCACTATGAATTGTCTCCTAGGAGCAGTATGCCATGAATAGTTGTAATCAGCTGTTGTATGACGAAATTGAACTCCTTTTGTTCCTATAAATTCTGAGAGGTAACCAATATCTCCTATGAAAAGATAATTTGCAACGGGGGGGGGGGGGGGGGGGGGGGGGGGGGGGGGGGGGGGGGGGGGGGGTGGCGGCTAAGTCCACTCATTCAATGCATTGACTGGCATTTAAATAAAACAAAATGATCTTGTTTAACTTCTATCACCAGCATGTCTAGTATGCCTTATCTGATAACGTAGCACAATTGTATTGATAGCAGCTAAGTGGTATGAATTATGTAGCCAGATATCTTGCATGCACACAAGCTACCTTCAGTAATTAAGTTATGTTTAACTTTGACAATTCTTATCTACCAAAGCTGAAAGATAATTTTTAGCACTGATGAGACTAACTCATTTTACAGTCTATAACTGTACTGTTTTTATGAGCTAAGCTTCAGTGAAAAGTGGTAGTAAAAGTTGCGAGGAAACTCGGCACCATAACAATCGTTAAAAAGCGTTGCAGAATAATATCCTTACCGCTAGCCAAGATTGGAATTTTGAGAGTACCAAACAACGAATCTCCGGTTTCAGAGTCAGAGTATATGCGGGTAATTGCGACATTCTTTTCCTTACCACTGGCAATCGTTTCTTCCTTCTGCATCTCAACATGCAATTTAACCGGTAAGTGATCGTCACAAAAAAAGACTAGTAGCAATATACTCCCATACTATTTGATTATTATGGTTGGTAATCTCGCAAATATTATTATTATTAAATCCTATACCTTTTCAAGCAATCCAAATATATATTCCACCCTAGATATCTTCACAATGTTATCTTTAGGTAAGTGACTGTGAGATAATAATATAACTCGGTTATCACATAGTGTTATCTCATGGCTGTATTGTGCAAGCTCATTACCCTAGTACATGTAGTTGTAGCAACCAGTCAAGTTCAACACTTTTCAGTGGTTTTTACAGCACTTTCCTCTGGTGTAACCTACCCAACCTGGTTAGAGAGGCTGCTAAAATAACAGCTGGGGGTTTGGGGAACCCCTATAGCCAACTTTACCTGTTGTAAGTTAAGGTCCTAGTACAAACTACAGTAGTGAAGATTTCTAGGGTAGAATAAACTACTTATTATGCTAGGTGATATGGTAGGATATTTCACTCTCAGGCTTTATTTTCACTCGCCTCTGGCTCATGAAAATAAATTAACCTGCTCATGAAATAATTCGCCATATCACACTCTGACGTGTGTAATAGGTACTATATATATTGCCCAGTAGTTGTACAGAATTATTGCCATTGTAATTGTTGCTTTACTTTTACAATATTGTTATGTCCTAGTATTGTGATTTATTCTTTTTCTGTTGAAATTATTATTGCTGCCAGTCATTGCTCATCAGATTGGTCAAGTCTTACTATATGTTCAATATTACTTGCTTGAAGATATTTCTACTATCTAGAAAGCTTTAGTCGCCTCGGAATAACTCAAATGAAAGCAAGTATTCTTTGACTAGAGTTGTAATAATTGTATGCTTACCTGCATAATATTGTGTTGCACTGAGTTTATAGATGGCAGTTTGCAGACATTAATTCCACTACATTCCAGCATCATGTGCTTTCAATTTCCCTTAAATTCAAGCAGCATGTCCATAACTATTATTTTTCTAAGTGAAAAAAGGCCAGACAAAGGTTGCATATGGCAACAAACTTCCTGTTTCCTTAGTGAATGATATTAATCCATATTCATCAGGACTTGAAAGTAACAGGTCTAATTACTGCTTAAATTTATTGTGGTGCAGCTGTCCTCTTTATTAATAAAATTAGTTGTAAATATTTATTTAGATAAATTATAACCAATATAATCACATATGCTACAAATGGGATATACTAAAGGTTTTGCCTATAAAGCTGGACATAACTAACATTAAGTACAATGCACATTTTATCATGTCATTGATCTAATACTTTTTTCTTCAGAATATTTTTGAGTTCATCACTAGCTCCACTAGTTGTTTCAGAGTCTGGGTGGCTGTACTCAGCGCGCTACAGAATAGAATACATGTGAAATAAATATAATACATAAATTTTAGTAAATGATCATGCATGATATGGTGATTTACTGCATTGACACTAATTTTTTTAACTGACTTATGCATGATGAGTCCAGCAGTAAGTTCACCAATTTCTGATAAGTGAAGATACTATTAAATAGTGTTTTATAAATTGCACTGATTGGATTTTTTTAAAAATCATCTATTTATTATGTATTCATAAATAGAACAACTTTGTATAACCTCTTACTTTCCAATCCGTAGTTTTCTTGAGTTTTATTCTGGATAACTCTGTTGAACTGCCATCACCAGAATGCTGAGCTCTTTGAACTTGGGGAGACCTTAACTTTATTCTCAAACCCTCGGGAACTTCATCAGTTTCTACTTTTGAAGTCTACACATATTATTGCAAAAAAAAAAAAAAAAAAGGCTGACTATCTAAGAATCTTTAAACAATAATAAGCCAATTTATTCAACTAACCTTGATAATAGCTGTACTTTTTAACATTGGAGTAGAACTAGATGAAGAACTCTTGTTTGAATTAAGCGACACTTTTGATGGGATATTATTAGAATTATCATCTCCATAAGAGCGCTTTGGAATTTGTGGTGGTGAGTCATCACCAGACAAATCTTGTAGTGCATCCTTTAAAAGCTTTTGGTTTTGTGATGCTTCCATTTGCCTTTTTTCTGCTTTCGTTTTTACAATTTCAGGATCAGGAACTGAATATGGATTATACCCACTACTATCATCCATTTCAGCATCCATATCTGCCAAATTGTGAGGAGGAGCTAAAAATATATATTATGTTACACATACTAAAAATATCTTAGACATTAAAAAATGTTTATTTTATGTAAATATAGCATTACATATTACTCAATAAAATGGAAAATGTACTTCACTTTAAATGTTATCTATATAGTTGTCAAAAGTTTAAAATGTGCATGATACAAAACTAATCGTACCATTATATAAAGAAATGATATCCCATGTGTTATCACTCATTATTGTCATTATGTTGATCGTCAGCTGTCATGACCATGTATGTGGTGACAAAAGTTTATAAAAGACATGAGATTTACCTGACTGCAATTGTCAACCACTATACTAAAAAATAGTAGTAATATGTCTATCATTTTAAATAGATATGTGCACAGGTATGATTTGGTTCTAATAAAGCACTATAAATATAAAACCATTGCATCTAAACATTTAGCTGGATTGAAAAATGGTAATTGAGAGAGGAGGGGGGGGGGGGGGGAAGATGTATCATTATAAATTATGTTATGCACTTTACTACTTATAGTGATCATTTACTAATGACCCAAGAATGATGAATTGCTGTTTAAAGTTTAAGTAGCAAATGCTCAATGTAACATTTATTTACGCATGAATTTTATTAAATAAAAGAACTCATACTGTACTTATGACATCTTACTTTCATCGCTAGGAGCAATACTTGCTCCAGTAGCAGGTGTTGGAGGTGGTGTTGGTGGAATAGATCCACCTAATCTCTGTAAGGGATTAGATCGAAACTGGGGCTTAAAACCCATTGCACTGTCTTCAAATCCCCTAGTGGGACCCTTTGTTTCAGTATTCTGAACCCCACCACCAGATTTGATAGCCTTAGTGAGAGACTTTGAAATTTTTCTCCCTAGTTTCTGTTCTTTCTTTTCTTCCATCAAGGCTATTTCTTGCACAGTAGCATAACCTGGCTCTGCTGGTTCCTCATGGCCACCCAGGAGACCAGTAGCACGAGGACTTGAGTAGCTAACCACTATGGTTTCATCTTCTGGGTCCACACTAGTTCGCTCACCAGCATTAAACAATGCCAGTTCTTCATCTGTCATAGATAAATCACTACCTTGCTGGTTGCCAATGTCACCATGAGGTGGTTGCAAAGTGGAATTAAGTGATTGCAATGTTTGAGCAGTATTGTCCATGAAAGAATTGGAGCTATAAGGATGTTCTAAACATGAAAGTAGTAATCAATTACTAAATAAGTGTATTTTTGTAGCTGAATAATATAATAATTAGATTGAAACTTTCTCACCAACTTGATAAATATAATAATTATTTATTAAATGCTTAATTCATTAAACTGACTCTATTAACTATTATTTGTTACCTTTTGCTGGAGTATGTTGTTTCTTTGACTTTTTGTTATCCTTTTTTTCCTTTTTGGCTTCCTTCTTGTCCTTCTTCTTGTCTTTCTTTTCCATAAATACATTAATATTTGTCTGGGGGTATTGAGCTTCACGAGATGGTGGTGTTGTAGCAGTATTAGTAGCCTCTTTCTCATGTTCATTTTGTAGTCCTTCAGTATTGGTAGCATTGACATCTACTGTATCCATTTCTCCCTGTAAACAATATGCTAAGCTTGAGTGATATTCCTATATATAATACACGGGACACAGACTGGATCCCCCCACCTCACTCCTCTTGTATACACACATAAAGCTATACCAGGTGGTGAAACATTCTATAAAAGAAATTAAATACAAGACATTCTCTAGTGGACTCAAGTTCTACCGCTATAGCAGGAACTGTTACTAGCACCAAATTTAAGTAAGGTTAAATGAAATGAGGAATTTGATACTGATTATTTGCCACATTGAAGAATTGTCATCACATAAAACATATGTATATATTTATATATTCATTGTTCATAGCAATAAAAGTAACTAAATTAGTAGTATATCTTAATCGGAGAGCGAATAAAGGAAGCGAAACACTGTCAGTGTTAACACAAATTGAAAAATCAGGGATATTTGTTGTTATGGTTGAATGTACTTATGTATGTTTCATCCAAGAAAATGTAATTGTTTACCCCTTTGAATTAGGTTGTCCCTGACATATCTGAATTTTTGCGGACACAGTTAGGTTTTACAAACTCACCTGAGTTCATTTTCTAAGTGGTGATGGTAAGTTATTTTGGCTAATGCATTTTTGTCATAGTTAGCTGTACGCACTACGCAACAGTATCGTTCTTACATGAAAATTCATTGTCCCCACAAAGATAAGTCTTGCGCTGGTATGTCCAGTGAAAGTATTGTGCATTACAGCTACTACTTAGCTAAAGAAAAGAACAAAGTAAACATTTAACTAGCAAAAATAAATATAATCTTAGCTGCCTTTACACAGTAGTAAACTCAGTGGCATAAGAAGGAGGGAGGGGCTGGGGGCCCCCATAATGCCTCACCCAGAATTTCATTAAAAAACCATATACCTTAATTTTCCAAGTTGTGGTCCTTTAGATAGTCAGAATGGCTTAGTTTTTTTTCTACAGAATCTTCCACTACTCGGGAAAATTGAGGTATGAAAGTAGTTCCTTAATAATGTTAACTAAATTACGTGGTTAGCTGCTGCACAGCTACTCGTAGCTACTTATAAGACTGAATTAACTAAATGCTCCCTTCCTAAACTAGGTAAATAAAGCTAGAACATTAACCTCAGGCAAAAAGTAAGTAGCCTTCTTGTATACAGATTTTGTAAAGGCAAAATCAACTTTTATCAGAATAATTTGGCTACCTTGTTGTTTGAATTACTTGCACACAATACCTCACTCGCCATTTGTGTTGAAGCACATCACTAACAATAATAATAAACAAAGATCCAATAATCTGAATTAACACTAGCTACATCAGTTTGTCTGCTACATGAGCAATTACAATTAGCTTCTCTATATTATATTTATGTTGGATTACCTGTAGATTAAATATCTTTACAGGCCCTCCGGAATCTCTGTGTGGTGATTTTGAAGCATATGTCATCACATAATTTGCTGTGTCCATGTTACCGCCACTCAAAGCAATGGAGTATGGAGTATTGCCATCCTGCAGTGAAAATTTTACTTACTAACATAATGGTTGAGTTAGCAGCCACGATTTTCTTGGTATAAACGATAAAACTAATCCATAAAACATTTTATAGGTTCAATATATATTTTACTTTGAAGTTAGAGAGCCTATAATTTTATTTGGTGGTAGACATAGCAAATGAATGTGCACTATTCAAGTGAGCCAGCTCTGCAGGGCCTGAAAGTTTTGCTCAATGGTCAACAATTTTTTTCTCTCTTATATGTCAAATATAAGCCTGTCGTCCTTTGCTTCACATACTAACTTATTTTTTTCACTTACATTGTTGGTAGAATATAAATCTGCTCCACTTTCTAATAATAGCTTGAGCATTGGGATATCTCTAATGGGGGAAAATAATAAATAAGATTTTTAAAAATACCAAAATATCCAATGATAATAATACATAGCACAGAAATAAATATTATTCATTACCAGATTACAAAACAATTCACCATAATGCTGTAAGTATGCTATAGTAAACAGATCAACTATATTAGTCTGTAATGGCTATACTGAAAGCCAGGCTATGCATAGTGAGTATTGCATTGTATGAAAAATAACTGATCTAAGAAAACATGCATCGATTGATTTTTGCATTGATATTATTGACTAATTGGGGGGCTTATGTGAGCACCCATTAATCCCTTGCCTCCGGGCATGATAAAGTCTTAGTATTACATCAAAATTGTTTAAGCCATATGCAAAGGTAGCTAGCGTAAATTTGCTTAGCAGTGTCTCTGTGTATCGCTGCCTTCTCTAAATCTTAGTTAACATCTTCCAACAAACTATAATCACCTCTTGTGTGAGCTGTCCTTGCATATTATGTGTAGTTTTAAGCTTTTAAGGCACTGAAAACAATACAACAAATGGCCTGCCAGCAAGCCATGTGAGGTTAAAGTTAGGATTCTGCTAGTCTAACAAAATGCTGATTCATTATGCTATTGCATATTTTTTGTTTTCAGACTTTCTAGCTTCATTAGAGTATATGCACATTATGTGAATCTTTAGGATAACTATTATTGAAATGTTCAGGGTTTTTATTGAATATCAATGGCTATGTGATATATCTTGTGGTTGAATTGTTTTATTAGTAATAAATTAATTAACATTACAGTATTTGATTTCTCCACCAAGCAATTAAACTATAAAATAGCTTTCCATTCTTTGAGTTACTTACCCACTTTCAGCTGCATCATGTGCAGGTGTGTCACCATTTTTATCTTTTTTGTTCACAAGAGTTCCTCCAGTGTCACTGTTGATCAACCATTCAGCAACTTTCACTCTTCCTGATGCTGCAAAATGAGAGTAATATATTTATATGCTTGTCTATGTTTTGTGCAAAGTTCAACACCCTAAATGTTAAAATAATGAAAAAAAAGTATCAACAATAGCCATACATGCAATCAACACTTCATGTAAATTACACTATTGAAAAAATATACTCCAAATTTATCTGTGTATTTACATGTGGCAAAATGTAATGGTGTTGCACCATCAGGAGTACTTTCGAAGATAACTTGATTTCCGCAGCAAGCTACAATATACTACAAAGTAAAAATAATATAATATTTTATGTTATTAATTCTATTTATCAAGTGGGAGACTAGTTAACAGTCCTTGATATTCCTATTGTTTATCTCACTCTTCAATTTGAAATACCAGTACACTGTATATTTAAAACAGAAATATAATAACAAATAAGCAACAAATACCTTGATAATATGGATATGACCACATTGGCTGGCTGCATGTATTGGCTGGAGACCGTCAGTACACGAACCAAACATGTCACATTTTGCTTTTTCGTACAAAAATTTAAGAGCCTCCAATCTTCCCTCCTGGGCAGCATAATAGAGTGGAGATGCCCCTAGTAATATATATATATATATATATATATATATA
>WLWI01000527.1_pt1 | contig 35127 bp, 28 predicted proteins | sample 6701501 | NCBI WGS metagenome assembly WLWI01 (sample SAMN12718690, study PRJNA515312) | sponge metagenome | isolation source: marine sponge | host: Mycale hentscheli | place: New Zealand: South Island, Marlborough, Capsize Point | collected 2014-11-01 | reverse complement strand
TTCTTCAACCACCGTGGGAAAGCCGATAATGGCAGGCATGGCATCCAATCCGAGACAGGGGGTGGGGAATGACTACATTTTGCACCAATTAATGCATACTAACCGCGTTTTGCAAAAGTCCAGTAAGGATGTATTACCTGGCGCCCTTAACCGATGTCTTCAATCGGTTCGCAACAGCCGAAGGCCTCGAATCGTTCTTCATTCACAAGGCCGTCCACACCCAGGCAAATGGGGTGCCCCGCAGGCCGGACGAACAGGTCCAGACAGGCGATCGTTATCACTGGACCTATGTCCACGACTTCGCCCATGACGGCCAGTTCCAACGGGTTGAGACCCACCAACTGATTGAATTTACCTTTGGTCCCATGGCGGTTGCGGTCACCTTCCGAGATGCAGGTGAAGCGACTGAAGTTGACCTCCACCAGACAAATTGCGCCAGCGAAGATCCCGAACGCGCCTGGCAGCATGTAAATTGCCGCAGTTGTTGGATCTACTTTATGACCAATCTCCGATCCGTGCTGGCGGGCGGTCCGGATGTGAGGGATCATGCCCATCCAGAATGGAACGATTCGGTAAGTATCGGATTTGACCCAAGTAGCGGGCCTGGCCAGCCGCGCTAATTAGAGGGTAATGCACTTAGCCGGCTGTTGAAAAATAAGGACGCTGTGCGACAGCGACTTCCGCAACAATGACTCCGACACCCCCCATATAATCGATGCCTAGTTTAACCATAAACGGCGCCGCCATTGAATACGAGCTCTTCGGCACCGGGCCCCTGTTGGTCTGGACGGAAGGGGGCCGCTTCGGCCGCAGCGAGTGGGGCTATCTGCTGGCCGGCCATTTCTCCCGCCAATACTCCGTGTTAATTTGGGATCGGCGCAATGGGTTTGGAGCCTCTGACGTGGCCCTGGCGGACAGTCCAAACTATATAACTACAGATGTCGAGGACCTGCATGCACTGCTCGACAATTTGGGGCTAGGCCCCGCTTGTTTTGCCGGCGCATCAGCCGGTGGCAGTTTATCGCTCTGGATGGCCCATCTATATCCAGATGCGGTAAAATCACTCATCCTCTTTTGGGCTCCTACTTGGAATACCGCCCTGTTTAGGCCGGGTGTAGAAAAGTACTGTTTCAGCCTTGCAGATATAGCTGAAGATAAAGGTATGCAAGCCGCCATTGACACCTCGACCCGATCGTGGATGGGCGAGTTGCAGGGACAACCCCGCCAGCAGGATACCTGGTTGGCACAAACCATCCATCGGAATCCGGGAAACCGCGCCCGCATTCTGGCGCTTGACCCGCAGGTATTCGCCGCCACGACCCGTCGGTGGGGCCAATTCATCTTATCGATGAGTTGGCCGGCTGGTCTGGCCAAAGACGCCGTACGTTCGCTCCCCTTTCCTGCTGTCGTCGTGCCCGGCGACGATGAAATACACCCCCGGCAAAGCGCCGAAAGACTCCAGTCTTTGCTAAATCAGGCAGCAATAATAGACTACCCCGAAACAGTCGGGGCTGAAGCATCTGAGATTGAGAAATTTTATTCTATTTTTCCAAAATTAGATGAGTTTCTGGGACGGACCCTATTCGATTGACAAGATGGTTCATCCGCTTGCCGCCCCAGCCAACCAGCCCGATAGGCCGTGGCGTTCAGGGTAGCGGCACGAAACACGGGGCCTCTGCCATTTTATCTACTCGGCGACGAACGAATGAATTGTCGCTGCATCCATGGCCTCCCAGTCCACTTCCAGGCCAAGACCCGGCGCTGAAGGTGCGTGGACGAAACCGTCGGCACCCGGGCGAATGACATCCTTCATCCCGTATTCGTAAGGCTCGTAGGGGACCGACTGCTCGAAATACGAGCAGTTGCCGTAAGCCAGCATGAGATGGAGATTGGCCGCCGCTACCAGGCTGTAGCCCCACGACATGATTTCGCATTTCATGCCGGCCGCTTCGGCCAGGGCGATGGCTTTGCTGGTCTATGTTATCCCACCCATCATAGCCACGTCCGTCCGCGCCCGGCCCCACGCCTTTGTCTGCAGGGCGGCGGCAAAGGTATGGAGGTCCTGCACCCAATTGCCGGACGGAATAATGGGAATCTCGACCCGGCTCGTCAGCTCCCTGTAGCCCTCCAGGTCGGAATCGTGCAGCGGCGCCTCAAACCAGGTGAAGGCCATGGCTTCCAGCTCCCGGGCCACCCGCATGGCCCCGTCGCGATCGTAGTTATTCTCGGCATCGAGCATAAAGGCGACGTCGTTGCCGGGGTATTTCTTTCTCACGGCCCGGGCCAGTTCGAGGTCGAGCTCGGGGATACACCAGGTATGGAATTTGATCGCCTTAAAACCCCGGGCGATAAATTCCTCGGCATTGTTTAAATAGGAATCGACATCCTCAAATAACGGCGTACTGGCGTAGGCTGGAATTCTGTCTCTGGCCCCTCCCAATAGTTGGTACAGAGGCAGACCCGCCACTTTGCCGGCCAAATCCCACAACGCGATATCGATAGCGGCCAGCGACTGGGGCGGCAGGGGAAAGACACGCGGTCTAATCTCGTGCCAGATAGACTCCCGCAACAGCGGATCCTTTCCCAACAGAAGGGGCGCCAGGTGGCGTATCGACTCGGCCGTATAGCGCTCAAAGTCAAACGATGTGGCGTTCCAGACCCCGGCGACCCCCTCGACCCCCTCGTCGGTGTGGATCACGACGATCGTATTGGTCGAATACTGGTCCGGCAGGTCGTCCGACCAAGTAAAGCGATCGACCGGCGGTGCCACGGCCCGCACTTCTACCTTGGTGATTTTCATTATACTATTGTCTCCCAGTCCCAGCTAATGGGTTTATTTATACTGTTTTTTGCACGTTTTGCTCCCGTGCATACAGGTCTTCCGTCTTTGTTCGTGTAAAGATACAAAATAGAACGCAAAAATGACCAGAAGACCAAAGTCTTTGTATCTTCTTCTCGCCATCCGCGTTAGCATGGCAGGACCGACGGGCTTGACCCTTTACCAGGGCGGCCAGGAAACACCGGGCCGCAAAATCGAGTGAGCCGTTTAGACAGGGTTCGCCAATAGGTGGATATTGAAGAACAGGAAAGCGAATTTTTCAATGACCAACGAAGAGAACTACCGATTCGACATTTCCGGTTATCTGGTCGTCCGCGGCGTCCTCTCAGCGGCAGAAGTGGACACGTATAATAACGCCTTCGACCAGGTCCAAGACGGCACCGGGGACCTTCCGGAGACGGCCAGGGACTGCTACCCTTTGCCGCAACTGCGCGACCATCCGGTCCTGGCCCGCTATGTGGTAGCCCTCTGCGGCGAGGACTACCGGCCAGATACCGGACCGGTATGACTGGGGGCCGGCGGACAGACCCATGGCGCCCTGCCATGGATGGGTGCCGCGGATCGCCGTGGTGTATTATTGCAGTATCGCTCCCGCAACCTCAGTTGGGAATCGGCAGCGGCCAGGAAAAGACAATGAACAGCGGTCCATTGTTGGCCGCAAAAAATAACGGACTGGAGCCTACTTATGGCCGACCATCAGCAGACCTACCTATTCATCGACGATGCCCACATCGGTCACCTCGACGGGGCCGTCCAAGGCGTCGTGCCGGCGACAAAAATCGGCGACCAGCCGCTGCTGACCAACGACCAACCGTGGGCTCAGGACTGGCAAGGCGGCTCTTATCTCAATATCATCCACGACGAGGATGACGGCCTGTTCAAAATGTGGTACAATGTCCGCCGCCCGCTGAGCGGCAAACGCGGCGAAGAGGCCGACGGACTAGCCTACGCTTTTTCCGGGGACGGCATCCACTGGCAAACGCCAGTCCTCAATCTGGTCGAAGACAACGGCAGCACCCACAATAATCTCGTCTTCCCGTTTTTCCGCTGGGGCGCCGGCAACAGCGTTTTTAAGGACCCCATCGAGACCGATCCGGCCAAGCGCTACAAAATGCTCTTCATGCTGCAGAGCGAGTCCATGCGCTTTGCCGGTATTTGCCAGCCTGTCTGCGTCGCCTATGCAGCCGACGGCATTCATTGGAACGTCCCCCAGGGTTGGCTCAACCCCGTCATCCCCGAAGGCACGGACACCCAAATAGTCGCCTATTGGGAGCCCAAAATCCGTCGTTATGTCGTCTATCTCCGCGGCCGCCCCAATGTGCGCATTATCTGCATGGCCGAAAGCGAAGACTTCGAGTCCTGGACACCGCGGCAGACGATCGTCGCCCCCGACGAATTCGACCCGCCGCAGGACCATGAATTCTACGGCATGAGCTCCATGCCCTACCGCGATATGCGCATCGGCTTTCTCTCCGTCTTTCACACTCTGCATGAAGGCTGGATCGCCGCCAACCAAATTGAGCCCTGGATGCCCGAATGGATGAACCAGATGGATGTGCAGTTGACCTATAGCCGCAACGGCCGCAACTGGCACCGCGCCGGCAACCGCGAACCCATCCTGGCATGCGGCCAACAGGGCGCCTACGACAGCGGCAGCGTGTACCCGCCCAACGCGCCCTTTATCCTAAATGATGAAATTTGGCTCTACTATCACGGCTCGAACCGCCTGCACGGTGAAGCGACGCGCGATGGGGCACCGCCGCGGGATGGCTTCAATCTGGCAAAAATAAAAAAGGACCGGCTCGTCTGCCTAAAAGCCGACGGCGAGGGCGTGGTCACGACCACGAGTCTGGGAGCCAACCCCGAAAAACTCTGGCTTAACGCCGACGCCACCGGCGGCTCGATCCGCGTCGAACTGCTGGATCCCTTTGAGCGCGTCATCGCCGGTTACAGCGCCGACGATTGCGTACCCGTAACGAGCGATGACCTGGAACACCGCATCACCTGGAAAAGCGGCGGCGCGGCCCCGTGCATACCGGCGACGGTCTCGAGGAGAAAATGGTCTCCCAGTCCAGGGGCAGCTGCAAAATTCGAATATATATGAAACGCGCCAGGCTCTTCGCCGTCTATTCCGACCTGGCGTGAATTCTGGACTTTTAGCGGCACAACGGGTATTAGCGGCCCCTCAGCGCAGCAACAGCATCTTCTCGGTGGCAATCCGGAGCCCGGCCGCCAAACGCACAAAATAGACCCCCGTGGCCAAGTCGACGCCCGCGGCGCCGCGACCGTCCCAGTGCATTTGGTGGGCGCCGGCCGCCAAGTGGCCTGCCAACAGATCGGCGACCCGCTGCCCGGCCAAATTGTAGACCGACAAGCGCGCCGTCGCCGCCACCGGTAGCCTAAAGCGAATCAGCGTCTCGGCGTTAAACGGGTTGGGGTAACTGGGCCCCAGGGCGAATTCGCCCGGCGTCGTGTCATCGGAGGTTTCAAGGACGGCAGTGGGCACCGTTGGAGGCGGGGCCGGAATAGAGGTCACGAGACGGACGTCGTCCATATACAAAGGCCCTCGCAGCGTGCCCCGCAGGTGGATCGAGCCGATCTCTTTGACGACAAAATCCTCCTGACCTCGGTAGATGTTTACTATCCTGAAATCCTCGAACGGTACTTCGACGATTTGCCACTCGGGATGCCCCGCCTCAATCAAATACGGCTCGCGCAGCAAGTCGACGGACAGCTCGTCGATGACCAGCGACAGGGCAGCGGGTACGCGGACCGTCGCCGCGCCCGTGTGGAGGGCAAAGCGGACGCCGACAAAGCCGAAGGTATCGATCGCCGTGGGGGGCTGCCATTCGACCGACCATTGCGAAAAGAAATTCTCCGGCTGCACGCGCAGAGCCAGGACCTGGCGGCCGTTATAAACGGGCCCTTCCGCCGTCGTGCCTAGGACCTCTGCCCCATCGACGCCGCGCACCTGCCAGCCCTGGCTCAACTCGTCGTCGAGGATGCGCAGGTCGGGAGGCGCCACGACGACGGGGTGCAAAAATTCGTGCGCATAGATGACCCCGTCCACTTCCTGCTGAAAGCGAATCAACAACTGTCGGTCGCCCGCTTCGTCCGCATCGACAACGGCCCGCAGCGCGTAATCGTCGGCGCCCTCGGGGACCAGTTCCACTTCGACGGGACCGCCCAGGGCACTCAAATCAGCCGTCACCCGTGGCACAGCACCATCGGCCACCAGCTGCTCAATATGCACTGTGGCGCTGAGATCTGCCGCTGCGCCCAGGACAATAGCGGCCGGCAGGTCGTGACGCCACGATGGCGGCAACACATCGACTCCGCCGACCAGCCGGAGAACCTCGATACGCCCACCCGCCTCCTGCTCTACCCGCACCGCGATAGTATGCGGGCCCACACTTTGGGCCACCACCTGCGCTTCCAGGGCATACTCATTATTCCCGACCGGGCTCAAGGTCACTTCGGCGGGCCCGCCCAGGGCACTCAAATCAGCTGTCACCCGCGGCTCGGCGCCGTCTGCTGCCAGTTGCTCAATCCGGACAGTGGCCCTCAGGTCGACGCGGCTGGCCAACCCCACCGACGCGGGCAGATTGTGCTCCCACGACCCGTGCAACAGGCTATGGCTGATCTTGATGATAACCCGGTTGTTGGCGTCGCTGCTGACATAGAGACTGCCCTCGGCGTCACTGGTTACGCCATGAGGGTAACCCCACACGTCAGAGGTGGTGGTACCGGTCTGGAAACCGGTGATAAAATCAGCCATCTGGGCATGGGCGCCGTCGGGATCGCTAAACAGGGCCTGCACCTTGTAACCCGGGTGGGAAGACAGTTTCGCCTTGCCGGCGTGGAAGGCGACAAAGGCGGCGTTGCGGTATTTCTCGGGGAACTGACTAGCGGTGTAGAAATGGATGCGCATCGGCGCCCAGTGCGCCGGCACTAGGGCTACGGGTTTCTTCTGACTCATCGCCAGCAGGGTGTCTTCCCGCGTGATCGGCAGCATGGGCTGGTAGCGACCAATGCTAAAGTCGTTCCACACCTGATGGCTCTGGACAAAGGGGTAGCCCTGGAAGTCACCGTCCCGCAGCACATCGATCCACTCGGGGGGCCGCGAGCGTCCTTCCAGGTCGTGGCCGTTGTTGGTGCCCCACAACTCGTTGGTCACCGGGTGCAGATCCATGCCCACGACATTGCGCACACCCCGGGCAAAGATCCGTTTGCCGGTACCGTCGGCGTTGAATTCGAGGACCGTGCCGCGCTCGGCGCGAAAGGGCAGCGGATTACTCGTGCTGCCGCCTTCAAATTGGTGCCCCGGCTCCATCCGGCACAAATCGCAGGGGGACCCAACGCCCACATAGAGCTTATCGTTTTGTGCGTCGAAAACAATCGTCTTGGTATCGTGCCAAGCCTCCCATGGCAGATCGTCTATAAAGACCTCCCGGTCCTCGTAGACGCCGTCGCCATCGGCGTCGATAGCGCGAACGACCTGGTTCTCCTCGCCGACGTACATATCGCCCTTGTAGAAATCGATGCTGTCGCTTACCCGCAGATTGTCCAGGACAGTGACATGTTCATCGGCAACGCCGTCCTGGTCGCGGTCGGGCAAGGCAATTACCTGCCCCGAACGCAGCACCACATGCAGCACGCCCTCTGGACTGAATTCTATATGTCTGGGGCTACCCAGGTCGGCGGCAAAAATGCTGGCGCTAAACCCTGCCGGCAGATTCAAGGTTAGTCCTTCCGGCACTGTGCCCCGGTATTTGACCGGCACCTCTACGGCCACCTGTTGCAGACCCAGGTCGATATTGGGGGTCAGGGTCCCCGGTGCATAGTCGGCGTCGTCCTGGGCCAGCCCTGGGATAGCCCCCAGGGCCCCTGCCAGAATCCAAAATGCGATGGAGCGAAAGAGATTGCACATGATAGGCCTCGTCGAATCGTCGCGCGCAGCATAAGGTCCATCCCCCACTGGGCGGACGGGCCTGCTATAGGCTAATTTACTCTGGACGGACGAAAAGCGCGAAGATGAAGGCCCTAAAGGCCTTGCCGATTTGACGACATCTGTCACTTGTCCTTTAATTGCAAACGCCTATTTTAGCGGGCCATCATCGACTAGTTAGCAAGGAGAACAAATGAAAAAGATAGGCTTCATTGGGCTGGGCAATATGGGTATCAGCATGGCGCAAAACCTAATTGAGAACGGCTTTCAACTGACCGGATATGACCTCAACCCACAGCAATTGGAAAAGCTCGGGGAACTAGGCGGTACCCCGGCGACCTCCTGCAGGGAAGTCGGCGAAAAAGCCGATGCCGTTTTTATCATGGTACTCAGCGGCGCTCAGATCAACCAGGCCCTCTTTGGCGAATCGGGTCTGTTGGCAGGGCTCAAACCGGGCTCGACGATTATCGTATCGGCCACCGTCCACCCCTCGGAAGTGCGGCAAATAGAACAGCCTATCCTCGATAAAGGGATCCATCTGGTCGACACCCCCGTCAGCGGCGGCAAACCCGGCGCCGTCGGCGGCACCCTCACCTTGATGACCGCAGCCCCGCAAGCCGTATTCGACGAGATCAGACCGGTGCTCGAAGCCGTCGCCAAAAACATCTTCCACGTCGGCGAAGAAATAGGCCTGGGGCAGACCGTCAAAGCCTCCCTGCAAGCCCTTATCGGCTCGACCTTCACCGCCATTTTCGAATCGCTGGTGCTCGGGGTCAAATCGGGGGCCAAAGCCGAAACTCTCTTTGAAGTCTTCCGTTCCAGTGGGGTGGGCAGCCCGCTTTTTGAAAATGCCGCGAGCCTTATTATGGAACGAAAATTCAAAGATACCGGCAGCCATATCGGCACCATGTACAAAGACCTGGGCATAACCATGAATATGGCCAAGGAAAACGGCGTATCGATGTTTACCACCAGCGCCGCCTTCGAGCTGTTTCAGGCCGGGATTTCGCTTTTCCCCGACGAAGACAATTGGTCCATCGTCAAGCTGCTCGAACAAATCGCCGGCACCACCGTGGAAAAATCGGAGGAAGCATAAATGAAATTGGGCGTCATCACCGACGGTATCAGCCGCGATTTTTCCCACTCCTTAGCCGTCATGGCCGAATACGAGCTTAAGTACGCCGAGCTGCAATTCGTTTGGGACCAGGAAGTAGGGGACCACAGCAGCGAAGAAATCCAACGGATCAAAAGGCTGGCGACCCAACACCAGATAGAGATTTCCTGTATCTCGCGCCACAATTTTGCCGGCTTGTCCGTTATGGATATAAAACCAGAGGATGAGCTATTCCAGTCGCACCTGGATGGGCTCAAGCGCTGTATCGAAATGGCCAAATCACTCGGCACAAAGCTGGTGCGCATTATGAGCGGCCGCAAAGAAATGATCCTCTTTGGGCACAACGGCGCCGAAGTCTGGAACGTCAGCAACGGCGCCTGGGATCGTTTCCTAAAGCTTATGGAACTACCGGTGCAGATCGCCGAGGACAACGATATCACCCTGGTCGTTGAAACGGGGAATAACTCGATGATTACTTCGGGTTTTTTGGGTAAAAAACTCATCGACGATCTGGGCAGCAAGCAGCTCAAGATCCTCTGGGATATTCCCAATACCCTCTACTGCGCCGATATCCCCTATCCCGACGCCTACGAGCAAATCAAGGACCATATCGGCCATATCCATATCAAAGACGCCCAGGTCAATATCCCCCACGCGACCCTGGGCATTTGCCCGCTTGGCCAAGGCGATGCGGCACCCTATCTAGAAGATATCGCCAATGCCCTCAAACGCGACGACTATCAAGGTATTATTTCCTACGAAAGCGTCTACCGGCCCGACAACGGCACTTTTGAAGATGGATTTAGGACGTGCATGCCCGCCTTTAAACGGCTATTCGGCGATAGTATATAGGTAATTGGAGCAAACCGGATGCGCTTAATCAAAAACCTGCCCGACCCCTTTATCCTGCAAGAAGGTCGGCGCGTCGCTTCTATCGACGATTGGCACCAGCGCCGGGCCCAGATCAAAGATATGATGCTGAATATGCAATACGGCACCATGCCGGGCCCACCCGAAAAGGTGACCCTTTCTACGGTAGAACAGCAGCCATTGGCAAGCGGCGCCGTGGGCGAGAAGTTGCGCTTTGAGTTTACCCCGCAAAAAGACCGCCCCGATCTCACTTTTACCATGGAGGCCACGGCTTGGCACCCCGCGCCAGATGCCCTCTCAAAGCGTCGGGAGCAGATTCCCGCTTTCGCCGCCAATGGGGTTCCCACCTGCATTTATGTCGGCGATAATCATTGCGCCCCCCTGCTCGACAAAGGCTACCGGGTAATCTGCTATGACAATAGCCAGCTCGAACCAATGGAAATGGGTCGTCCCATCGTCGGTCCGGCGCGAACAGTCTATCGACAACTCGAACCGGAGCGCTATTCATGGGGGTCAATAAGTGTATGGGCATGGGGCGCGTTGCGTCTGGTCGATTACGCCCTCAGCCTGCCCGATACCGATCCTGGGCAGATCGCCATTTCCGGTCATTCCCGCAATGGAAAAACCGCCTTATTAGCCGGCGCGTTAGACGAGCGTATTGGCCTGGTCAATCCCTCCGGCTCGGGTTGCGCCGGGGCCGGCTCCTATTTGGCCCTGGGAGAAAAATGCGAGGATCTCGCCGCCCTTACCAGCCGCCAGCGCTGGTGGGCCTGGACCCACGCCAATTTTGAGCAATGGGCGGGCCGTGAAGAAGACTTGCCCTTTGACCAACATTTCCTCATGGGCCTGGTGGCGCCGCGCCCCTTATTGCGCAGCGAAGGCACCACAGACGGATGGGCCAATCCCGAAGGTACCTGCATCGCCTTTTTAGCGACCCAGCCCATATACGATTTTCTCGGAATCCCAGACCGCAATGGCATTTATTTTCACGAAGGCGGCCACGACCATACCGATGAGGACCTGACCGCCCTGGCCGCCTTTGCCGACGCCCATTTTTTCGCCGTCCCACACGAGATTAATTTCGCCCGTCTCCTGCGCGATAAAACGGAATTTCCTCCAGCGTTCGAGTGGACAATGCCTTTAGCCTGCACGAATAAAGCATAGAGAGCCATCCTTATGACCATCAACAATATCGACCGCTTCAAAAGCAAAATCGCCCGCGGCGAACTCTGCGTGGGCACCTCCATCACCTTCACCGACCCGGCCATCAGCGAGCTGGTCGGTGACGCCGGCTACGACTTTACCTGGATCGATATGGAGCATTGTCCCATCGATATCGCCACCGCGTTGGGCCATGTGATGGCCGTACGCGGGACCAACGCCGCCCCCTTTGTCCGCGTGCCCGCCGGCGATCCCATCATTATCAAACCCATCCTCGAACTCCACCCCGCCGCCATTATCGCCCCCCAGGTGCAAACCGTCGCCGACGTCGAACAAGTCGTCGCCGCCTGCAAATCCCCCCCCGTTGGCATCCGTGGCTTCGGCCCGCGCCGGGGCCGCCGCTTTGGCGGTCAGCCCTACCCCGAATACCTGGTCGACGCCGACGAGCAGATCATGGTGATCGTGCAGATCGAACATATCGACGCGGTCGACAACCTCAACGGGATTCTCGCCGTCGAAGGCCTCGATGGCCTATGTGTCGGCTTCAACGACCTGGCCGGTTCCATGGGCTTAGCGGGTAAAGTCACCGATCCCAAGGTCATTGAAGTAACCGAAGAGGTCATCCGTAAAACGCGCCAGACCGATAAGACGATTGGCATCTCAATGGGCTACGACCCCCAGGCCGTAAGCCATTGGCTGGGTCTCGGCCTGCAGTGGATCTCACTGGGCGGCGACTTTAACCTGCTCTACGCCAAGATCGTGGACATGCTCGACGACGTCCGGGCGATTTAAAGGAACTAAAAATCATGAAATACGCTGAATTACCGGGTATTGAAAAAGAATTGAGCACGATCTACCTGGGCACGGGCGGGTACGGTTCGCAGATTTCGCCCGCCGATTCGTTCAGGCTCCTCGACCGCTTCGCCGAGTTAGGCGGCACCTTTCTCGACACCGCCCACGTCTACGGCGCCTGGGATACCACCGGCTACAACGGCGGGTACGGCAACAGCGAAAAAGTCCTGGGGGAATGGCTCAAAAAAACGGGTATGCAAAACAAAATCGCCGTCGGCACAAAAGGCGCCCACCCCGATCTCGACACCGGCGTTTGCCGGATGAACGCCAAGGATATCAGCGTCCATATCTCGGAGAGCCTGCAGCGCTTGCAAACCGATTCTATTGATATGTACTGGGTCCATACCGATGTGCCGTCGATACCCGCAGGCGAGATCCTGGGTATGCTTGCCGAGCACAGGGCGTCCGGCCGGCTCAAAGCGATTGGCTGTTCCAACTGGAGCATCCAGCGTCAAAAAGAGGCCGCAGAGGCGGCGGTCGCCTTGGACCTTCCCGGCTTTGTCGCCAGCCAGGTGGGTTGGTCCCTTGCCCGAGCCTCGCAGTCTGTCAACCGGGCCCACGTCGATATGCGGTATATGGATTCGGCCATGCTCCAATACCATGCCGAGACGGGCACCCCCGTGGCCGGCTACAGCGGCCAAGGGGGCGGCTTTTTCGCCGACAAGTACGATGGACTCGATTTCACTGCGCCCGACTTTCCCAAGCCCGGCCTAACAGCCCGATACGGCAACGATCTAAGCTATAGCAGGCGCAAAGTGGCCGTCGAGCTTGCCCGAGAAAAGGGCTACAACGCCAATCAGGTGGCCCTTGCCTGGATCATACACCACCCCTTTTCTGCCTTTCCAATCGCTGCCCCCAATTCGCGGCAACAAATGGACGACACCATGCAAGCCGGTGAGATTGAACTAACCGATGCAGAATTCAAAAAACTTACCTGCGGCCGAGACGGTTAGGGCGTGTCTGAAAAATCCATTTGGACGCCGCGCCAAACGGGTACTCCCGGCGTTGGCCCAAACCACCCGAATCGAACGTCGTTTTAATTGCCCATGACAAGGTGAACTGATGATACCACTCGACTACGGTCGCTCGTTTATTCTTAGCACGGCCGCCAGAAATGAAGTGCGGTTTTGGGTCGAATCGCGCACCCGCATCATCGACGAGCAGACGGGGGCGCACGAAGACTATATTCAGGTAGGCTCCTGCAAGGGCGAACGCACCTTTGTCCCCAGCAATCTCTTCCGTGAAGACAACTACGATTTCCTGCCCATCTTTGGCCCCCAGTACAGCATCGCCTTTAGACGCAAACCCTATCTCAACAGCCAATACAAAGAATGCCTGCTGTCGCAAGATTTTCCATTCGGGGGGCCCCAATACTACCTGCAAGAAGGCACAAATGTAGAACAATTGCCCGATAACGAAGCTATCCGCACAGCCACCTATGCGTGTACGCCCATAGTCTCGCAGACCGAGATCTGGAACGACCAGACCCACTTGCGCGCACTTATCGAATGCCCGGCAAAAACAATAAATACCAGACGCCAGGGCGATGTGTATCAGGTGGATACAGGCCCCATCGCCTTTCCTGACTTAAGCATGCGGCACCCCCGTTATGTAGACGGAATATCGCTGGCCTTTATCGCCTTTAACGCGCCCCACTTCGCCGACTTTGTCCTCGAAGTGCCGACAACAATTGGTCCGGAAGGACAGTCCTGTGAAGTGCACCATTATTCCCACTTGCTGGGCTTAACAGCGCGCAATACGATGTGGGCGGTAGGAGATTGATTATGCGCCCAGAACTAATCAACATAGACGACGTGCGTGATTTTGACGCTATGCTCAAACGCCGCATCGATCGCTATCGGACAAAACTGCAAGATTGGTTGGCTCCCCACCGGCTCACCCTGGCCGATATCCGCGTCCACAAAGTGCTGATCCCCATGGTCGGAGTATACACGCCAGGGTGGCAGGCCTTACCGGCAGCCTCCTGGGAATTCGTCGAACTGGTTACCAAGGAAGGGTTAATCGGCACCGGCGAATGGTCCATCGACCTCGACGCCGCAGCGACAGACTGCATTGCGCGCTTGCGCCAAAGCCCGGGGCGCAATCTGCTCGACTTGGAATTTGAGGAGCCGCTTTATATGGCCTGGTGGGATCTGGTCGGCCAGGTACTGGATAAGCCGCTGCACCTTTTGTGGGCCGAATTATTCGAGCGCGAAACGCCAGCCCCCAGCGCCGTGCCCATGGCCGCCTATACCTGGCAACGCTTCCCCGACGCCCAGGGCCAAGGCGCCGTCACCTTTGCTACTTGGCCCGAGCACGCGGCCCAACAGGCCAAATGCGGTTTCCCCGCCATTAAAGTCTCGATGACAGCCTACCAGCCCGAAGACTATATCGAATTGGTGCAGCAAATCCGCCAGGCCGTCGGCCCGCAAACCGCTATTCGCATTGACGCCCACGGGACGTGGAATTGCCAGGAAGCCCGGCGCATCCTGCCCGCTCTGGAGGACTGCAACCTAGAGTATATCGAACAGCCCATAAACTTTCTCCTGCCCCAGCGTTATTACCCCAAGAACGAGGCGCCGCCCCAGCGCCCGCCGCAAGAGGGCGGTTTTCAAGCCGAATATTACTTCCGCAAAATGACCGAATTGCGGCAACAGCTCCAAACACCGCTTTCCTGTCATTGGTGGACGCCCCCTATTGTGCACCCGCCCGGGGCTTCGGTCATGTCCAACCGCTGGGAGCCCAATTGGTATATGCTGCAGCGCTACGAAGCCGCCGATGTCTCGGTGCCCGATATCGGCCTGGGGCCCTGGGGCCTGTGGCGGATTAGCCAACTGGCCCAATTCATGGGCATGCATGTGACGGTGCACAGCAATTTTGAACTTTGCCTGCAGCTTTCGTTCCGCGCCGCCCTGGTGGCGGCCCTGGTCTGTCCGGAGGAAAGCGCCGGTCTTTACATGGGCTCGACGCCCAGGGCGTGCCACCCCATTGACAACGAGACCATCCAGGTCAGCGACGATGTTATCGAAGGCGGTCCCTTTGACTGGAGTGGTGGCCATTTGCAGCTGTCCGAAAAACCCGGGCACGGCCTGCGACTCGATCCAGAGCGACTCGAACGCTACCGCTATAGCGCCGCCGCCGTGGCCCCGCATAGGGCCTACGCGCAAAAATTATACGCCGATTACCGACTCGATCGACCGCGCCGGACCAGTCAATCGGGCTGGCCCAAACAGCCCGGCAAAGAAACCTTCTCCCGCCATATCTACCCGTATTCCCTGGCCCATATCCTAGACGGGGGTGCAGAGGATACCGATCTGGAATTAAACCACTGACGACAACCCACCCGCCCAAGACGCCGGTCGTTTGCGATTAATCGACGTAGCCGGCCAACGTACCGCCATCGACCACCAGCGCGGTACCGGTAATACTGCGGGCTTGGGGCGAAGCCAAATACAGGGCGGCCCCGGCAATTTCATCGGGTTCTATAAAGCGTTTAAGCGGAATCAATTGGCGCTCTAATGCCTCGGTCCGCTGCGGATCGGGACTAGTCTCTATATGTCTGCGGACCATCGGCGTATCCACGGTACCAGGACAAATGCAGTTGACCCGGATATTGTAGCCGGCGTAGTCCAGGGCCAGCGTCTTGGTCAGCTGCAGCACCCCGCCTTTGGAGGCAATGTAGGCCGGGGTCATATACTGGCCGACGAAGCTGCCGGTGGAGCCGGTATTGATAATGCAGCCGTGGCCCTGGTCCTTCATATGCGGCACCGCGTATTTTACCGCCAGGAAAATGGCCTTCAGGTTCACCCCCATCAGGTGGTCCCATTCCTCCTCACTGGTATCTTCGAGGAATTTAACCAGGACGACACCGGCGTTATTGTGCAGGATATCTATTTGTCCATAGGTTTCCACCGTATTAGCGACCATGGCTTTTACATCCGCGGCCCGAGCCACGTCGGCAGCTACAAAAATCGCCTCGCCGCCCTCCTGGTGAATGCTCTCCACAGTCTCCTGACCACCGGCGGCATCAATGTCCACAGCCACGACCCTGGCCCCTTCCCGGGCGAACAGCGACGCGGTGGCCCGCCCCATACCGGACCCCGAGCCGGTGATCAAGGCTACCTTGCCATCTAGCTGATCCATTGTTTTTCTCCTGGCTGTTTTAAAAGTGGCTTTGCGACCCAAGCGCGGACAAAGGATTTTTTTGGACAGGCCCTACTCTTCCAAAATGGCGCCTTTATCGCGCCTGATTTCCATGCTGGCCATCTTCGAGGTCAAGGTGGACGGTTTTATCCCCAACTGCTCGGCCGCCCCTCCGGTACCGGAAATTTTACCCCGGGCCAATTTAACGGCCTCTATGATCATTTGCCGCTCGATATTTCTCAATTCCACATAATCTTTAACGGAGGAACTTACCTTACCCCCCAGGGACTGGCTCTCTTCTATAAGAGCAGAGGCGTTTGCCAGGTCAAAGTGCAAGCTGGTCCCCCGCGAAACAATCGCCGCCCGTTCAACGGCGTTTTGCAATTCGCGAATATTGCCTGGCCAATCATAGGCCCGCAGTTGATCGAGATGCCCGTTGTCGAGCGCCAGTTCGGCATAGCCCAGCCGTTTACAGGCTGCCCGGAGAAAGCTTGCCGCCAACAGCGGAATATCCTCGCGGCGATCTCGAAGGGCGGGTACCACTACCGGAAATACATTCAGTCGATAATACAAATCCTGACGAAAACGCCCGGCCGCGCATTCTACTTTCAGGTCGCGGTTGGTCGCCGCAATTAGACGCACATCCGTCTTCCGAGAGCGCTCGTCGCCGATTCGTTCGAAAGTCCCCTCTTGCAGGGCACGCAGTAATTTGCTTTGCAGATCAAGAGGGATCTCTCCTACCTCATCCAGAAACAGCGTACCTTTGTCGGCCAGTTCAAAACGGCCCGAGCGGTTCTTTACGGCGCCGGTAAAAGCGCCCTTCACATGGCCAAAAAATTCACTTTCGAATAACTCTTGAGGAATCGAGGCGCAATTTACCTTGATCAAGGGCTGTTGGCTGCGCGCACTCAGGTGGTGAATACGGCGGGCAATCAGCTCTTTACCGGTACCGGTTTCGCCTTCTATCAAAACGGAGGCATCGGTCGCCGCCACCAACTCGACTTGCTGCAACGTCTGCTGTAGTCCCTGGCTCGCGCCGATGATCTCGTCTCGTCCTTCGATCGTCGCAATTTCATCCCGCAAGTACTCATTCTCCAACTCCAGCTGATTTTTCAGTCGGGCAATTTCTTCAAAAGCACGCGCATTGGCCAGCGCCGCGGCGGCGTGGTCGGAGAACAGGCGCAATACCGACAAATCGGTGGTCGTAAGGACATTGCGGCTAAAAAGGGCCAAGACGCCGAGAATCTCGCCGCGGAACAAAAGGGGCTGCCCGGCAAAACTCAAGATCCCCTCTCGCTGCGCCCAATCGGGGTCCCTCACCCACAGCGCAGATGAATCTACATTGGTCAACAGCACGGGTTCGCCCGTTGCGCCAATACGCCCCACTTTGCGCACATCGAGCGGAAAACGGCGATACTCGCCATCCAGTCTCGTCCAGCGCGAGATATCCCCCCCTACAGCGCCACCGTCGCTGGCCACCAGGTGGAGACAGGCTTTCTGGTCAGGGCATTCCGACCGCATAGGACAAGAAGCGCAGGTATCGCCGGGCCGAATCAACCAGATGCGGGCCAGTGCAACACCTTCTTCGGCCGCCAGTCCCGCGACAATCCGATGCAATGCAACATCCAGTTTCTTTTCATTGGCGACAGAAAAAGCTATGTGTTGCAGTCTGTCGGCATTCATCCCACCCATGCCAAGTCCTTTTTCGTAAAAAAATTAACGAAAATTCGCGATTTCTCGATTTTTCGCCAGTTATAGAAGCGAGTTAAATATATAAGTAAATATTTATTTTACAATTATTTATGAAATTATAAATCCTTTGGCATGGAACTTGATTAAGAATATCCACAAGCACTTGGGCAAGGAAAACTTGACGCGAACCACCGCAGCGCAGCAGAGAAATGAAGTCTCTACTTTTTTAAAGGATAAACGCCATGCACCCACCCCACAGCGACGTCGCCTTTACCCCCGCCGTCAAATCGCTTCAGCAACGCTTGGGTTCACGGGCCAATTACCAAGAGACCGAACAGGATCCAGACTGGTGGCTCAATACCATCACCCCGGACCTGGCGGCCTTCATCGCCGAGCGGGATTCGTTCTATTTGGGGACCGCCAGCGCCGACGGCCAGCCCTATATTCAGCACCGTGGCGGCCCCGTGGGCTTCTTGAAAGTGCTCGATGAGCGCACCCTGGCCTTTGCCGATTTTGTCGGCAACCGTCAGTACGTCTCCTACGGCAACCTCAATGAGAACGACAAGGCCTTTATCTTCCTGATGGACTACACCAGCCGGACACGGATCAAGATCTGGGGCACGGCCAAGGTCGTGGAGGACGATCCGCAACTGATGGAGCGGCTGGCCGATCCGGACTACCACGGCAAACCGGAACGAGCCTTCCTGTTTCGCATTGCGCTGTGGGATAAAAACTGCCCGCAGCACATTACCCCGCGCTATACCGAAAAACAGATCCAGGATCTACCCGAATGCCCCTGCTGCGACCCCAAACCAGGTCGCTTCTCCGGCAGCCTGGAAGTAGCCGAAATAGTGGCAGAAACAGCCAACGTGAAGACCTTGCGCCTGGTCCAACCGGGTGGAGGCAATATCCCTTTCGAGTACCTGCCCGGACAATTCCTTACGCTGGATATCGAAACGGCCGGCAAGCGCATCAAAAGATCCTACACAATCGCCTCCAGCCCGACACGGCCAGAATGCCTGGAGATCACCGTAAAACGCGAGGAAATGGGCCTCGTGTCGGGCTACTTGCACCGCCAAATCAAACCCGGAGATTCTCTGCGCCTTTCTGCCCCGGCGGGCGGCTTCACCTTTACGGGCGCAGAGCACGCCAGCATTGTCCTCATCGCCGCCGGAGTCGGCATCACCCCCATGATGAGTGTGGTCCGCTATCTCACCGATACAGAGTGGACAGGAGACATATTCTTGCTGCTGTCTTTTCGCCGCATACAGGATTTCATCTTTGCCAAGGAAATAGACCAGCTCAAGAACCGCCATCCCAATCTTCATGTCGCCGTGACTCTGACTAGCCCAGAAACGGATTGGGCCGGCCCGACGGGACGAATCGACAAAGAGCTGATTGCAGAATTCGTACCAGGTATCGCCGGACGGCGGGTGCATATTTGTGGCCCCGAGCCCATGATGGAAGACGTCCAAACCCTCCTGCAGAAACTCCAGGTCCCCCAGGACAACATCCGCATAGAAGCATTCGGGACCATTAAAAGAAAGCCCAAACCGGCCTCCGACGCGCCGGCAACGCCTAGTGCGGGCAACGCCACCGTAACATTCGCACAGGCGGGCAAGACGGCGCCGCTCAATCCGGCAGACTCGGTCTTAGACGCGGCCGAATCGATCGGCGTGGAAATCGACACTGCCTGCCGCTCGGGCACCTGTGGCAGCTGCAAAGTGAAACTGGTCTCGGGCAGCGTCTCAATGGATACCCCATTTGCCCTTAACAGCGACGAAAAAGCCCAGGGTGTCATTCTGGCCTGTCAGGCGAAATCCAGGGGCAATCTGGAGATTGACATCTGAGTTCAAAGCTCGTAATCGAGGACGAGGACATCGTCGACAATCGGCCGCAGTAAATTCTGGCCCAGCGCCTTGTGGTCGGGGTGGGGCAAGTAGGCGTCCCGGGCAGCCGCATCGGTGAAGGTCATCACGAAGCCCCAATCGAAACCGTGCGTTTTGCCTTCGGGGCTGTTATTGTCGCCTCCGGTAACCGATTCTATGCCGGAGATCTTGTTGTCGCGCTTCAAGGCGACAAGGCCTTCCAACAGAACGGCTTTCTGTTCCTGGGTCGTTCCGGATTTAAGTTTGAGAAGAACAATATGTTGGATCATTCGAACTCCATTTGTATTTGATTTTACGGCGCTATCGGGTCGGGAAAATCCCATCGGAACCAGCGCCATTGAAACATATCGTCTGTAGCGTCGTTCCAACCCAGCAAACGACGCGAATTAGCCGTGCAGCACCGCTAATCCAACTTCTCTTCCAGCTTGCGCAAACGGTCTTCAAGCTTGCGGCGTTCGTCCTCAAGCTCTTCAATCCGTTTTTCGAGCTTGGCCGCGCCCGAGGCGTCGCCGGCTTGCCCCAACCGCTTAATTGAATCTTTAATATCGACGCCGTTTTGAATGGGCTCGCGGACAAAAAGCGCATTGAGCGCCGCCGTCGCTGCAGGATCGCCCAGGTCTCCCAGCGCGCTGGCCGCCTGGGTGCGCATGCGCTCCATGGGATCCCGGAGGATATCCTCAAGACACTCTCGATAGGGCGCCTTTTGTTGTTGCGATAAATGGCTCGCCCAATGGGCCAGCGCCGCGAAACTGGCCGGCCGCGAGCGCAAGGGCGAAGCCCCGTGCGGCGTCATGGACTTGAGGATGGCGCCAGCCGATTCGCTGCGCGTGGCGGCAAGGCCCCGCAGCGCGCCACGATGGGCAAAAAAGTGTAACGCCTTATCTTGTGCGGCCTGCCCCAACAATTCCAAAGGAGCATTCTCCCGCTGCGCCCCCAGCGCCGCATAGGCCTCGCCTTGGGCCATGGGCGGCAAACCGGCCTCAAGGCGTTGCTGGCTCGCCGCGCCTATACGGCTGTCGCGAAAATTAGCTGCCGCCCCCATCACCGTGGCCACCACCATAGGATCTTGCTCGCTGGCGACCATTTCCAGTATCACATCCAACGCCATTTCCGACTGGGCCTTACCCACCGCTGTGGCCATATCGCACCGCACGCCCCAAAAGGCTTCATTCTTATAAGCATCACCGACAGCGCGGATAGTGGCCGCCCGACCCGTTTTGCACAATTGGTTGGCAGCGCAGATACGACCAATTACATCCGGCGCGTTGACCAGCTGTTCTTTGAGCTTGTCGTCGCCCGGGTTGAATTCAAGCTTGTGCAAAACCCGCATATGCGGGTCGAAACGGACTTGCGACGGCTCGGATTGCATGGGCACGGTAAAGCTTTGCACGGCCTGGTCCATAGCGATATTCATTGAATCGCTCTTGCCATCGACCACCCAGCCCAGATCTGTTTCCAGGTGGAAGGTAGGTAGCTGCTCTTCCGGCTTCTTCTTGGCATCGACCTGTTTTTGTTCAATCTCGAAGGTGCCGATTTTCCTTTTGTCGTCGTAGGCGAACGAAACTTTCAAGTCGGGATAGCCTTTGGAGTAGATCCACTGATCAAAGAAATGCACCAACGAGCGACCGGAGACCTCCTCCATGACGCGGCGAAAATCCTCTGTCTCGACCGTCTTGCCCGCATAGCGTTTGAGATACGCCCGGGTGCCGTTCCAGAAATCCTCGTCGCCCATAATCGACCGCAATGTATGCAAGCGGGCAGCCCCTCCTGGGTACAAGTGGCGGTCGTAGAGCTGCCAACTCGATTCGAAGTGGCGCGTCATCAACGGCCGCATATAGGAATTGTCGGCTTCTTCCATATACGCTTTGCAATCACACCAAAAATCGTAGCGCTTCTCGTCCTCGCCCTTGGAAAATTCGAGCCAGGCGGTTTCTATATAGGTGGCCCAGCTTTCCTTGAGCCAAGCATGGGCGTAATCGCGGCAAACGATATGGTCGCCGAAATAGGAATGCGACATTTCGTGCAAGTTGATCTGATCGACCAACCAGGTCCATTCCGGCTGCAGAGCCGGGTCGAGCACAAACATATCATCCCATGAAACCAGCGAGATATTCTCCATGGCCCCGCCAAAGGAAGGCAGGGCGTATTGAAAATATTTGGGATAGGGAAAGGGCATATCGAAATGGTCGGCCATCCATTCCATCATCGCCTTGGTGGGGCCAAAGGAACGCTCGAGACTCTCGGCGCTATGGTCCTTGGTGGTGAAAGCAGCTATCGGACGCCCCTCGAAATCGTCGCCGCGCCATTCGACCAATTCGCCTAAGCATACAGCAATTAGATAGCTGGGGCAGCGTTGCTCAAGGCGCCAGGTGGTCGTAGAGGTGCCGTCACCGTTGTCCTCTGTGCCGACCTCGGTGCCATTGCTCAAAGCGCGAAAGCGCGACTGGCAGCGCATCTTCATTTCCAGTGTCGTGCGGACAGCGGGCAGATCGACACAGGGAATCCAATAGCGGGCCCGCTCGGTTTCGTGGTCCGAGCCGCAAAACCACTGCAAGTCTGGACGTTGGCTGGTCGGCCTAGAAAAATAAAGACCCGTCACAGGGCGCTCGGCCTTGTAGGTGGCCACCAGCTTGCGCTCTTCGCCGCGGGAAAATCCCTCCGCCCACGTTATACGCGCCTTGGTCCCGTCGTATGAAGTTGTTATTGGGCGCCCTTCCGCCTCTTCCAATTCAAGCGCGACAAAGTCCACCGCATCTATCTCTATCTGGTCGGCGCCGTTGCGGTTTGCCCTTACCGTCGTTGTCAGGGTGCCCGAAACGCACTCGTTTTCAAGGTCGAAGAACAGGTCGAAAGCAAGGTGCGTCGGTTCCAGTTCAAGACTGGGCGGATAGCTTAGGGGATTAGCGGTGGTGGCAAACGATGCACCGCGCTTGGCGGCAATCAAGGCCTCCCATTTGGCCTGATGTACAAAAGACATAAATTACCTCAATATCGTTGTCGTAGACTGAGTCGAATTTCACAACCGCCTCTATTATATGGGCCAGTAGCCAACCGTGCAATGCAGCATGAGCCGCCAATGTGCTCGGCGGCACTGAGGGAGCCAGCCGATCCGCTCTTTGCCTATCACTCCACCTATCCACCACGTATAAAGGGAGCCCTATGTCGAGCCAGCCCCTCAATATCCTCTTCATGTTCGCCGACCAGATGCACGCCTTTGCCATGGGCTGTATGGGCAATAGTGAAATCAAAACGCCCAATCTGGACAGACTTGCCAGCCAAGGCACCCTCTTCCGCAATTGCTATTCAAACGCCCCGGTCTGCACCCCTTTCCGTGCCTCATTGGTTACCGGTATGTACGGGTCTCAAACCGATACCCTGCGCAATTGCGCCTATATCCCACCCAATACCCGAACTCTGGCCGCAGCACTTAACGACGGCGGCCACCGCACCAGTTGGGTCGGCAAATGGCACCTGGGCGACAAAGGCAATATCGGGGTGCCCCCCGAGCTGCGGGCGGATTTTACCGACTTTATTGGCTACCAGTGCTACAACGACTTTCTCCACGGCGTTAAATTCTGGGATGAAAACAACACCGAGCACGTATACGACCGCCATCGCACCGACGTGACCACGGATATCGCCCTTGAGCGCCTCGACAACGTCAAAGATCACCCCTTCGCCCTATTCGTCTCCTACCAAAATCCGCACTACCCGGAACAGCCGGCCTGGCGCTTCGACCAGATGTATCAAGGCACCGACCTGACCCGGCGGCCCAACGCCCAGGATGTCGAGCCCTATACCGGGACCCAGAGCCCCCCCAGCCCTAAGCCCAGAGAAAACGACCCTCTCTACCAGCGCTACGGCAACGACCTGGACGAGTATCTGCGCCAATACTACGCCATGGTCACCCAATTGGACGACAATATCGGCCGCATGCTCGACCGCCTAGACGAACTCGATTTAGCCGACAATACGGTTGTCGTTTTCACCTCGGACCACGGCGATATGCAGGGCAGCCACGGCCTTACCAATAAAGGCCTGCCGTGGGAAGAATCGAGCCGGATCCCCCTTATCGTACGCGTCCCCAACGGCGTCTCGGGCCAGGCGGTCGACGACCTGGTTTCGGGCGTCGACTATATGCCGACCTGCCTCGATTTAGCCGGCTGCCCAGAGGAACCCAGCGCCGAAGGCGACAGCTTTGCCGCCCTGGCCACGGACCCGGCGGCCCCGCCTATGAATCGCGCCATTTATGCGGAGATGCAGCCCTGGTGCATGATTCGGGAAGGTGCCTATAAATTGGTTGCCGACAAAGACCCGTTTACGGCCACGCACCTGTTTAATCTAGACGAGGATCCCTACGAACTGACCAACCTGCTCGAAACGGAAGCAGTGGCAATAGTGAAGCAGGATTTATTGGCCAAGCTGGAAGCATGGTACGCCCGCGTCAGTGCTTGAGTACTAGGGCTGCATACGGCCCATTAGATGGAATATCCGCTGGCCAAGGGGCGTCCAAGCACGCCGATATTTTTACAAACGGCAATAACCACGAGGGAATCATGAAACCGGTTAATTTCGGCATCATCGGCTGTGGCGTCATTGGCACAGTGCACCTCAAATCGACCCAAGAGACCGACCATGTCAATGTGGTCGCCCTGGCCGATATGCGCGACGGCCTGGTCCGCGCCAGAGCCCAGGAATACCACGTTGAAAACGCCTACACCGACGCCGACGAACTCTTGGCCGATCCCAATATCGAAGCGGTCGTCCTAGCCTTGCCGGCCCACGCCCGCACCGATCTGGCCCTGCGCGCCCTGCGTCAAGGCAAGCACGTATTAACGGAAAAACCCGTGGCCATAAATGCCAACGAGGTGCAACGGTTGATGGCGGCCCAGGGCGACCGAATCGTCGCTTGCTGCTCGTCCCGGTTTCACTTTCTGCCCGCAACTCAGGCGGCCACCGACTTTATCGCCACTGGGGCCTTGGGCGATCTGCGCGTCATCCGTTGTCGGGCCATTGCCCCGTCCCGACCAAACCCCGAACAACTGCCCCCAGCCTGGCGCTTGAGCAAAGCCCTCAACGGCGGCGGTATTATGTCGAATTGGGGCTGTTACGATTTGGACTACCTACTCGGCATTACCGGCTGGTCGCTACAGCCAGAAACCGTTTTCGGCCAAACTTGGACGGTACCCGCGCCGCTGGCCGAACAGGTGACGCCCAATTCAGACGCCGAAACCCACCTGACCGCCCTGATCCGCTGCAGCAACGGCTGCGCCATCACCTACGAACGCGGCGAATACGTCGCGGCACCAGCAGCTGCGGCCTGGGAAATTATCGGCGACCGGGGTTCATTAACCCTACAGATGACACCCGGCCAGGACAAAGCTTTGACCTTTTATCAGGCCAGCCCAACAACCGGCCGCAGCAGCCAAATTATCTGGCAGGGCGATGACAGCTATGCCGATATCCACCCCGGTCCTATGGCCGATATGGCCACCGCCATCCGCACCGGACGGCCGCCGCAAACCAGCCTGGACCGCGCCCTTATCATCCAACAGATCACCGACGCCATCTACGCCTCGGCCGCTGAGGGCCAGGCTATTGCAATCTCTGCATCTTAAACCCTGCCAATTGGAGTTTATTGTGAAATACGCCTTTATGAGCTTTTCCTGTCCCGACCTCGGACTCGAAGCCCTGCTAGACACCGCCAAACAATACGGCTATAATGCCGTCGAGCCACGCTCCAGCGCCGACCATAAACACGGCGTTGAGCTGGACACCAGCGCCAACAAACGCGCCCAAATCAAAGCCCAGTCCCAAGCCACCGGTATCCCCTATTGCTGCCTTGCTACTTCCTGTCGGTATGCGGACCCGGAAACCGTCGCCGCCAATATCGCCGAAACGCACCAATTTATCGATCTGGCCGCGGCTATCGGCACCGACAGGCTGCGGGTATTTGGCGGCCAGATTGGCGCCGGGCTCAGCCGCGAAGGCGCCATTGCCCAAGTGGTCGAAGCCCTAGATCAACTGGCTGACCACGCCGGCGAGCAGGACGTCACTCTCTGCCTGGAAACCCACGACGACTGGTGCGACCCGGCCCATGTTGCGGCGGTGATGGGCGCTGTCGACCATCCCCATATCGCGGTCAATTGGGATATTATGCATCCCGTGCGCACCGGCTTGGCGACCATGGAGGAAGCCTATAAAACCCTGCAGCCCTGGATAAAATACGTCCATATCCACGATGGCAGCGACGATTTGGGCAAATTGGAATTCCGCCCCATAGGCGAGGGCGCCATCGATCACAAGCAGCCCTTGGAACTATTAATGGAAGACAATTACGAAGGCCATCTCAGCGGCGAATGGATCTGTTGGGAAGCGCACGATATCCATCTGCCCAGGGAATTGGCGATTATGAAAAGACTGGAAGCAGAAATTGGCGCGGCGCAAGAATAGGGATTAGGGCCGGGCACCCGAATTTGCGAAATGGCCTGATTCGAACACAATGGACAAAACAGGCGCCCTTTGCGGCAAAACGCTAAAAAGTGACGTCCCACTCGGTCAGTTAGGAGCATACTCGTGCAGTTGATCAAACGCCTCGGCGTGGCCCTCCACGACAGCGATGCCGTGCGTCTGCAGAAAAACCTGCTGGTAATCTCTTCGGGGATGATGGGCTCCCTAGCCCTTCTCTGGGGTTCGATCTATTGGGGGTTAGGGGAGCATCTGGCCGCGGCCATTCCCTTGGGCTATACCGTCTTGACGCTGCTCAGCATCGGCACGTTCGCCTGGACCCGCAGGTATCGCCTATTCCGTACCAGCCAGCTCTTCTTTTTGCTGCTGTTGCCCTTCTTGCTCATGCTGGCGCTAGGGGGCTTCACAAATTCCAGCGGAGTGGTACTGTGGTCGTTGACGGCCCCGCTGGGCGCTCTGCTCTTTGCCGGTCGCCGTCACGCCCTGGTTTGGTTTATTGTCTATCTGGCCCTGGTCCTGATAGGCATTTTTCTGCAGCCTTTTTTGAGACCTGAAAATCTATTGTCGACCGGTTGGAAGCTGGTGTTTTCTGGGTTGAATATAAGCGGCACCTCGGTGGTCGCCTTCGTCTCGCTGCATTACTTCGTAGGCCAGAAAGATGCGATGCTCAATACCCTGCAGGAAACCTTGCGGCAACTGCAGCAGACCCAGGAGCAATTAGTCGTCCAAGAGAAAATGGCCTCTCTAAGCTCTTTGGCCGCTGGCCTGGCCCACGAGATTAACACCCCCATTGGCGCTCTGGACAGCATGCGCAACACCCTGGGCCGGGCCGTGGAAAAACTTCGGCAAGCGCTGGCAACGGACTTTCCCGACGCCTACCAAAACAACCGGACGGTCCAAGGCCTGCTGCAGGTCATGGCCAATGCCGACCAGGTTATGGCCGCAGGGACACAACGGGTCCAGGACCTGGTCCAAAACCTGCAGAATTTCATCCGCCTGGACCAAGCCGAATTCCAGCCGGTCGACCTCCATGAAGGACTAGACAGCACCTTGGCGCTGTTGAGCCGGGAACTGGGCCAAGACATACGTATCGTTAGAGACTACGGGTCTGTTCCTCCCCTTTATTGTGCACCCGGCCGTTTAAACCAGGTTTTTATGCGGCTGTTTGAAAACGCCATCCGTTCCGTCGGGAGCAAAGGAGAAATCCGCATACAGACTTCCCAACAGGAAACCCAGGCCTGTATTCAGATCAGCGATACGGGGAAAGGTATTCCATCTGAACAGATCGAGCGTATTTTCGATCTCAGTTTCGCCACGACGGGCGATCGGGTGGAAGTGGATTGGGGCCTGTCCGCCGCCTACGCCATTGTCCAAGGGCATGGAGGCACTATCGATGTAAGCAGCGCAGCGGGGAAAAACACGATAGTCAGCGTGGTCCTGCCGGTGCGATAGAGGACAGCCTGGAGGCCGCAAGCCACGCCCCACCTGCCGGTATTCGACGGCTTTGCCGCTACCGGAAGCTGGCCTTGATCATCCCCCAGCCTCCGGGCCCGACAACGGTCTCATCGCCGGGCGCACTCCCACAGTCCCCCCGATCGCAAGAAAGGAGTTCGCCGTCGACGAAAATCCGCTGCGATGCACTGTGCCAGGCCACCGGCACTATAGCTGCTTTCATAGCTCTTATTATATTGGACAATCGCCGTTGAGTTAGAGCTAACGAAAATTAGCCCGGAACCAGCGAACGGACTCTTCGATACATCGCGTAGATCAAACAGTGGCACAAAAAACCCGAGACGCTGTTAAGCCCCTGGGGTTTCTTTGCAGACAGCCTATAACCGCTGCTGGTGGGCCACTAGGCCGCCCATTCGGGCCCATGCCTTACTGCTGCCACATAACCGGCAGCCAAACCGTCATTTCGCTTTGCCCCCGGTTGCACCACGAATAATAGGGGACAAATTGGCTTTCAACGGATTGCCACGCGGGTTTATCCAGGGTCCGGTACATGCCTTCTTTTTTGTCGTGGCGCAAGGCGACTGTGGCGCTGATGGTACTAAGCCCCCCCAGCAAGTCCGGCTGGTATTTTGCCGTCAGCTTGGCCTGGACCGGCAGATACACATCCAGGATATCCGTATTCTCCGGCAAGTCGGGCGACTCAATGCAGTACACCACCGGGCCGCGTTTAACGGCTACCTGATTGCGGACTTCCTCAATGCGCTGATGGCCTTCGACCAGTTTGATATCCATCGGCATATCAACAACAACAACATCGCCCTTTTCCCAGACACGTTCAAGGCGAACAAAGGTGCCCGCTATGGCCTCGACACCGGCCTCTTCCCCGTTGACAAGGATTTTCGTCCCCTCGGCCCAACCGGGCACACGCAGCCGTATTTCAAAAGGGGTATCCTTGCATTCCTGCACCGTGATCCGCACTTCACCCTCCCACGGGTACTGGGTCTCCTGGGTGAGCTTGATTTTGGCGCCATCCAACAGGGTAGTCTCCAGCTGGTTGCCGCCGTACAGGTTTACCGAAACGCCGTTGGCAGACAGACTGTACGCCCACCCGGCCGATTGGGCGATTGTCCGCACCAGGTTGGGGGGACAGCAAAAACACTCGATATACGGCAAACGGAAAGCCGTTTCGGTAGGCGTCTTCGAATAGTCACGACCTTGGTGGGTCATGCGCAGCGGGTTGGCGTAGAAATAGTGCCTGCCGTCACTGCTTATACCCGACAGCGCGCTATTGTATAGAACCAATTCCATGATATCGGCGTATTTACTTTCGCCCTTCAGGCCCAGCATACGCCAGTTGAACATAGCGTTGGCGATATTGGCGCAGGTCTCGTTGTAGGCCGTGGCATTGGGCATCATGTATTCGTCGATAAATGCTTCGTGGACAAAATCAACCCGGGAGGAGGAACCGTGGTGCGTCTGCCCAACGGCGCCGGTTATATACATCTTCTTGTCGACGACATTGGCCCACAACCGCTCGAGGGCGTCCAACAGGGCCTGTTCCCCGGTTTCTGCATATACATCGGCTACACCGGCATATAGGTACATGGCCAGGACCGCATGCCCGACGGCCTCGGTCTCTTCCCGGATGGGCACCCGGTCCTGGCACATATCGCCGGCAAATTTCGGATTCACGACCGGGTCCAGGACGGGGCCGTCGCCGCGCATATCGACGAATGTCTCGGCCAGTTCCAGGTAGCGCGCCTCTCGGGTCGTACGATATAGCTCCACCAGGCCCATAATCTGGGAGGGGTTAAAACCAAAACGGGCTAGCTTTTTCGGACGCGGCTGAAAAAGCCCGTACAAATAATCCGCATGCTTAACAGCAATACGCAAAAAGTTGCTTTTTCCCGTTAGCCGATGGTGGATACAGGCGCTGGTCAACAGATGCCCGCTGTTGTATAACTCATGGTGTTGGCGGTTGGAAAACCGCTCGAAGCCGTTGATGATGACGTGGGTCGATAGATAGCCGTCGTCTTCCTGGGCCTTGCCGATCACGTCGATAATCCCGTCCAGATCCGCAACGATCTGTCCGTCCTTATTGCCCCCATAGATGTACACGGCCGATTCCATCCACTTGTAGAAATCCCCGTCGTGCCACCAGTGGCCCTTGTGCTCGCCTTGTTCCAGACCGGCGGCAATTTTAAAGTTGTTGTAGGCGTGGCCTATATCGCCTTTGAGCAGCGTGCCCATATGGGGCATCATCACCTGCTCACACAACCGATATTTGTCCGCCCAAAACCCGTCCGTCCACTGGCAATCGCCGATGTCGATATTCTTCAATTGCACGTGCGGGCTTAACGAGGTATTGATAATGCCGTGTCGGTGGTTCCCTTGCCCCATTTGTTCACTCCTGGAAATGCTGGAGACACTGCTTTTCAGGCGAAATGTCCCATAGACAGCGTGCTAATCAACGTCTCTCAAATGATCCGAGATTGCTATTTTTCTGCAATAAATGGCGATTGGTTAATGGCGTTGGGCTATACGATATGGAACTTGCCCGGGCCAAGCAACCGATTGCGCCGGAGCGCATCCCGAAAAGGAACCAACCGCCCCGATCTGTCCACAGGCGTGCGTTTAGGCTACCTTAGAGACCGAACAGTCTATCCGGCGGAGGTTGAAAATGAGAGACAAAAGCGCCCCTAGTTCCTCTTTGGACGAGGTGTACGAGCATATCTGGGCGGTCAAAAACGACGGGCCATTCGCCGTGCTCGACCAGAGTCTGGAGCCGCGCGGCCCCGAGTATCTGTATGAACTGGTCGCCAGTACCGGGATCGATACAGACTGGTCCGTATTGGACGTGGGGAGCGGCCTGGGCAGGTACACCTGCGAATTGGCACGCCGCTTCGGCTGTCGAGTCACGGGCGTCGACCTAGTGGCCGCCAATGGCGCCAGAGCCCGCCAGACGGCCCTCGAGGCGGCGTTGGCGGAGCAGGTCGCCTTTGGCCAGGGCGCTATCGAGCAGCTGCCTTTTGCCGCGGCCACCTTCGATTTAATCTGGTGCCGCGATATGCTGCCCCATCTCCCCGATGTCGGGCCCGCCCTGGCCGAGTGCGCCCGGGTCGTCAAGCCAGGCGGTTGGTTGCTGCTGTACACGACCTTCGCCACCCCCCTGCTGGAGCCGGGAGAGCAAGCCCATTTTGGTCGGGTTTTGGCGGTGGCTGGAAAAAGTATGGAACAAGCCCGCGTAGAAGGGGCTTTTCTCAGGGCCGGGTGGCGCATTGAGCGGACTGTGGGTCTGGGCAGCGAAGAGTGGGAATTCACCGCCGAACGGGCCGCGGACCCGGCCAAGGGGCTACTGCGGCTGGCGCGTATGCGCCGCCAGCGGGCTCGCTATGTCGCCGCTCTGGGCGAGGCTCCCTACGAGCTGGCCCTGGCCGTCTATCAGTGGGACGCCTATCTCATGCTGGGGAAACTGGTGCCCTACCTGTATCTCTTGCGGCTCGGGCCCGAATCGGACGTTTAAGCGGTTCACGCAAGAACCGCGTCCGGTTGCTAGACGAAGTAATCGAGGACACCAAGGGAGCCATTGGAGACCACTGCTATTTATAGACTTCAGACGGGCGCAAGGGTATAAAGACTACCAACCGTAGTGTCAAAACCCAGGATGCCCGGTTCCATTTCACACGTCTCTACCTGTTTTCCCTTGCACAGCACAAGTACTGGAATCTGAGCGCGCACGGCGCATGGGCCGCTAATCTTCGCCCGTATAATCGCCCGCTCTAATTGGCCCTGGCCCCACTCTATATCCACTTCAAATCCACCGCGGGCGCACAGTCCCCGCACCTTGCCTGTGGACCACTGTTGCGGCAGGGCCGGCAGCAGTTCGAGATACCCTGCCTGCGATTGCAGCAGCATTTCGGCAATACCCGCAGTGGCGCCGAAGTTGCCATCAATTTGAAAGGGCGGGTGAGCGTCAAACAGGTTGGCATAAGTGCCGCCGCCGTCGTACTCGGTACGATCGGAGCCGGTCAGACGCAGCTGCCTCATAAGCATCTGCAGGGCGTGGTCGCCGTCTTTGAGACGCGCCCAGAAATTAATTTTCCAGCCCATCGACCAGCCCGTTCCGGCATCGCCGCGCAACCGCAACGAGCGCTGGGCCGCCGCCCATAGCGCGGGCGTATGTTCGCCGATCTCATCGCCGGGATGCAGAGCCCACAGATGCGATACGTGGCGGTGTGTTTCCTCCGGATCGTCCTTGTCGACGAGCCATTCCTGCAATTGGCCGTGGCGGCCAATCTGGTTGGGCGCAATGCGCTGCCCCAAATCCGTTAGCTGCCCCGCCAGTGCCGCGTCTACAGACAACAGCCCCGCGGCCTCGGCGGTGCGGGCGAAGAGGGCGCGAATAATCTGGTGGTCCATAGACGGCCCGGCCACCAGCCCGCCCAGCTCCGGCGAATTCGACAGCGGCGAAATAAGCCACCCCGTCGCTGGGTCCTCGGTCAGAATATCGACGAAAAACAGCGCCGCCTCTTTCATAATGGGATAGGCGTCATTGCGAAGGAAATCCACATCGCCGCTGAAGTGGTAATGCCACCACAGGTGCTGGCACAACCAGGCACCCCCCGTCGGCCAGATGCCGTGATTGGCAGCGTTAATCGGCGCCGTACCGCGCCACAGATCAGTATTGTGGTGCAGTACCCAGCCGCGGGCACCATAGTGCTGCCGGGCCACTTCCCTGCCAGTAAGGGCGACTTCTTGCAGCAGTTCAAAGAGCGGCTCGTGGCACTCGGCCAAATTGGTCAGTTCGGCCGGCCAGTAGTTCATCTCGGTATTGATATTCACCGTCCACTTGCTGTCCCAGGGCGGCTCCATCTTATCGTTCCAGATGCCCTGTAAATTGGCCGCCTGCGAACCGGGGCGCGAACTGGCGATGAGCAGATAGCGACCGAATTGAAAATAGAGGGCGGCCAGCTGCGGATCGTTTTCCTTGTCGTCGCTGAGGAGCCGTTCAAGGGTCGGCCGCTGGGCCCTGTCGCTGCTGCCCAAATCCAGTTTCACGCGCCGGAAAAGTGCCTGGTGATCCTGGATATGGTCGACTTTTATATCGGCGTATGCTCTGGATACAGTACGCTCTGAGCATTGGCGGCAGCGCCCAATGGGGTCGGCGCTGAGATCGCGGAAATTCTGGTGGTTACTAGCCGCAAACGACAACAGCACGGCCTCTGTGGCCCCGCCAATGGCAATCCCGTTGGGGCCTGTCTCGATCTGGCCATCTGTTTGGACCCTGAGCTGCGCGGCAAAGTGAATGCCGTCTGCCTGCACCCGGCCCGTCAACAACAGGCCTTGCTCGCCATCGGGCACTGTCTGCGCCTCGGCGTGCGGGCTTGTCAGGCGGGCCTTAAAAGACAGCGCACCGGGACTATCGACACTCAAGCGCACGGCGATGCACTGATCCGGGTAGGAGCAGAATACCTGACGCGCAAAAGCAACGTTGTCGCAGCGATAACCCACATCGACCTGGGCCCGGTCTAGATCGAGCGTGCGGCGGTAGTCTTCGACCTTCGTTGAATGATCGAAATCGAGATAGAGACCGCCGGTGGGCTGGTAGGGCATTTGTCCCAGCGGCTGGGACATAAAGACCTCTGTGGCCAGGTCCTGCGCCTTTTTTTGCAGCGCCGCAGCTTCTGGCCACTGCTCCTGGCGCTCGTATTCCAGCATGTCTAGCATCATCTGCCGCAGGGCGGGGAAATGCTCGTGGGCCCGGGCCTGGGCGTAACTGTGTGGCTTCCCTTTCCAGACACTGTCCTCGTTGAACTGGATATGCTCTGTCGGCACACCGCCGTAGACCATGGCGCCGAGTTTGCCGTTGCCCACTGGCAAGGCTTCTACCCATTCTGTCGCGGCTTGGTCGTAGCATAATTGCAGGGGGCTTTTACCCGGTATGCGATGTGCGATGATAAGCTCCTTTATGATCTGACGGGCGCCACTCGGTCCTCAGAGGGCTTCCTTGTAACAGCGATTCTTCCAGGTCGAGAACGACGTTGGTCTATAGCAAGCAAAACCCAAGTGTAGTCGATCCAGGAATTTGAGCCAAAGACCCCGCTTGCCGCCATGGGCATCGGCTTTCGGCAGCGCCTGTCGGGTCAGGACGTCTCCCCCCAACGGATTGCGGCGAGTTGTGTCGGCGTCAAAGGCTCGGTCGCAAGTTGGTAATCCCACACGGGAATGACCGATTTGCGAATGGGCCTGAGCAGACTGGGGAAAGCATTGGTACCCAGCAAGATTTTTTCGCTGCGGATGGTCCCGCTTGCACAACGCGCCTGCATGCCCCTCCCATCGGGAGAGATACCCAAAAAAGGTTGATTCGATCAGTATTATGTCGGAATCCGGCATCCGTTCTTTGGCCTGCAGGGCGGCCCATAAGCCTGTGAAGCCGCCCCCCACGATAAGCAGTTGACATTTTTCATCCCGGGCTAATGGAGCCAGCGGTTCAGGACGAATAGCCTGATCGAGCCAGAGTGAGCCGTATTTCGTATCGGCCAGTGCTTTTAAATAGGGTTCCATTGCTTTCTACTCAATGTTGGTTTGGAATACCATAAAATATCTCCCAACCGACTTCTCGCAAGAATCGGGGTTTTGTGCAGATTCCCTAGCCATTTATACTTCCTATATATCGCGGCGCAGCATCCAACGGTGGTCGGTGCGCTGAAGATGGAGTTGGCCCGGCGCCTGCGGACGTTTCAGCATCCGTATGCTTAATTCACGGTATAATACCAGATTGACTTCAAAATGGCCGGATGTTTCTCGCCGGTAGCCAAGGGCCACGCGCCGAATATCCGGACATCTTCACATCACATTGGTAGAAGCCGATAGGACGAACAATGACGAGACCAGCCAATCTATTGATGATCATGACGGACCAGCAGCGCTGGGATGCATTGAGTTGTGCGGGAAATACGGTATTGGAGACGCCGAACTTGGATCGTCTCGCCGCAAGTGGGGCCTTCTTCAAGACCGCGATGAGCCCCTGTCCGGTCTGTGGCCCGGCGCGTTCATCGATTTTCACGGGGTGCACGCTGGAGACCAACGGCGTCCGCACCAACATGGATGCCAATGGCGAAGATCCCTCGATCATGCCCCGCCGGACCTATGATGAGATCTTGGTCGATCAGGGGTATACGGCGGAATATTACGGCAAATGGCACAGTCCCTTGCATCGGGCACTGAAGTACAATAACGCGGTGACGCCGGCGGGAAAGGCGCGGTGGGCGCGTGGGCCCGGCTTGCAGAAAGCTTATCTCGAGTATCTCGAAAAACACGTACCGATTCGCGAATTGAATGAGGGCGAGCAATACGATACCTACTCGCAGCGTCCGTATCGGATGGATCCACTCGACACCCGTTACAATAAGCCGCCGGGTGAGCCCAGGCCGCCGACCCAACCGAATTTGCACGGCACGCTCGATCTAGAAAGCAAGCATACGGCGACGGCGTTTACTGCCGGGGAAGCGATGGAGGCGATGGAGCGGCTGCAAGACAGCCCCTTTTCCATTACCTGTTCGTTGCACCACCTGTAAAGCCCTAGAATTGTTGGACACAAATTTAGCGGTCATCCAGCCGCTTGGGCGTACTGGATTGGGCGTTTTTCCTGACGCACTTGCGCCGGGGTTTTATAGCGGTGGCGTTGCAAGATCCACTG
>WLWI01000526.1_pt1 | contig 35196 bp, 33 predicted proteins | sample 6701501 | NCBI WGS metagenome assembly WLWI01 (sample SAMN12718690, study PRJNA515312) | sponge metagenome | isolation source: marine sponge | host: Mycale hentscheli | place: New Zealand: South Island, Marlborough, Capsize Point | collected 2014-11-01 | reverse complement strand
TGGTACAACACCTTCTTCAACCGCAGCGCGAGTTGAATGCAACGCATCTTCGACGCGAGCCTTCTTCTCTTTCATTTCCACTTCCGTAGATGCGCCAACCTTGATAACAGCAACACCGCCAGCCAGTTTGGCTACTCGTTCCTGCAATTTTTCACGGTCATAATCAGAGCTGGACTCTTCAATCTGTGATCGAATCTGCTTTACTCGACCTTCGATATCTTTAGTCTTACCTGAACCGTCGATGACGGTGGTGTTTTCCTTGGTGATCTGGATGCGCTTGGCGCTGCCCAAATCATCGAGGGTAGTCTTCTCTAATGACAATCCAACTTCTTCCGCAATTACAGTACCACCGGTGAGGATGGCAATGTCTTCAAGCATTGCTTTACGTCGGTCACCAAAACCAGGTGCTTTAACTGCAGCTACCTTAACAATCCCACGCATGTTATTAACTACCAGAGTAGCCAGCGCTTCACCTTCGATATCTTCTGAGATAATCAGCAAAGACTTGCCTGCTTTGGCGACAGCTTCCAATACTGGAAGAAGGTCACGCACATTGGAGATTTTTTTGTCATGAAGAAGAATTAAAGGAGCTTCCAGATCAACGCTCATGGTGTCCTGATTGTTGATAAAGTAAGGAGAAAGGTAACCGCGATCAAACTGCATACCTTCAACTACATCCAGTTCGTCTTCGAGGCTTGAACCTTCTTCAACAGTTATGACACCTTCTTTACCCACTTTATCCATGGCCTCAGCAATGCGATTACCGATAGACTCATCGGAATTAGCAGAGATCGTGCCTACCTGAGCGATAGCCTTAGCATCAGCACAGGGTTTGGAAAGTTTCTTCAATTCAGCAACAGCCGTCAAAACAGCGAGGTCGATACCACGCTTAACGTCCATTGGGTTAGTGCCAGCTGCGACAGCCTTCAGACCTTCACGAACGATTGCCTGAGCAAGTACAGTAGCAGTTGTAGTTCCATCACCAGCGACATCAGAGGTCTTGGAAGCAACTTCTTTGACCATCTGTGCACCCATGTTTTCAAACTTATCTTCCAGTTCGATTTCTTTCGCAACGGATACACCGTCTTTTGTAACGGTTGGAGCGCCAAAGCTCTTTTCTAAAACGACATTGCGACCCTTAGGCCCAAGCGTCTGCTTTACAGCATTGGCAAGTACGTTAACGCCGTTTGCCATACGACTACGGGCGTCATCACCAAATCTAACTTCTTTTGCACACATTGTTATTGTCTCCTGATACTTATTCGATAATGCCCATGATGTCGTCTTCACGCATCACAAGATATTCCTCACCTTCAACCTTTACTTCAGTGCCGGAATATTTGCCAAAAAGAATCTTGTCGCCTTTTTTGACGTCAAGTGCCCGTACTTCGCCACTATCGAGAATTTTGCCATTGCCTACGGCAACAACTTTACCTTCGATTGGTTTTTCAGTGGCACTGTCAGGAATGACAATCCCACCAGCAGAAGTCTTATCTTCTTCCACTCGTTTGACGACAACTCGGTCGTGTAATGGACGGATGTTCATTTCTATCTTTCTCCTTATCCGTTAAGTTATTGTTAATACTCAGTATTTATGATTTTATTAGCACTCTTACCGAGCGAGTGCTAGAAATATAGTCTAAATATTATTTATGTCAACCTATCCATGATGAAATTGGGGAGAAATCGGCCATTACCCGGTCATATCACATAATTCGAATCACCTTGCTTATGGAAGCTGGCACATTGGATTGACAATCATTAAGATACTGGGTGTAACCCATCGGAGAGATAAAATAATGGCAACCGAAGTTGAAGCTACTGATAACAGCAAAAAGAATTCAGAAATTCTCGGGCCCACCAGCGACGAAGCCACTGTGCAAATGGATCAGCTGGAAAACAAATGTTATTGGAATGATGCAGAATTTTCGACTGGGGATCAGGTAGAGAATGGCGGCACCTGCTACGAATGTAGCTTTGGCCGTTGGGTCCAAGTCTAATCCTGATAGTTTAGCTTCGTGGTCTAATGCTGTAGCAATGGCGTTTACTGGCTACTTATAAAACCATATCCACCCTCTTCTTTAACTATATCGCCAATGCGTAGTTGAAAACTATCGCGTTGCTGATCTTCAAAGTAAAACTTCAAGGTATGCCGGATGGTGGTAAACGCCAAATCATTCCAGGGAATATCCTGCTCTCGAAATAGCGCTACTTCCAGGCTTTCTATACCGGGGAAATAGTCCAGATCGAGTAATTTTGAGCGGAATATCATGTATACCTGGTTCACATGCGGTAGATTCATCAAAGCATACAAACCATCTAGCTCCACCCTGGCATTTGCCTCTTCCTGAGTTTCACGTTTTGCTGCTTCTGCAGTTGTTTCGCCCATTTCCATAAAGCCTGCCGGCAATGTCCAGAATCCATGTCTGGGCTCAATTGCGCGTTTACACAACAAGATCTGGTCCTCCCATACCGGTATACAACCGGCAACTATTTTTGGGTTTTGATAATGGATGAGATCACAGGCATCGCATACATGTCGCATTCGATTATCATCGCTCGGGATTTTGAGACTGACCTCCGATCCACATTGACTGCAATGTTTCATTTATTCTGTTCTTACTCTCTGTGAAAATGGAAAACCTTAGTCCTTTTCCAATTGCGACTTCAATTTCTCCCAAACTATGTCCAACATCAAGGGTTGTGCTTCCGCAAGTGGATGAATGCCATCAGCTTGCATCAATTCCGCTTTGTCAGCAATGTCCTGCATAATAAACGCAGTACTCAGGATGTTATGCTCACTTGCCAGATCTTCATAAACTGCTGCGAAGCGATCATTGTAGACCTGACCATAATTTGGTGGCAATCGCATGGGTATCAATAAAATGCGACTACGGATATTTTTCAGTTGACCAATAATATTATCCAGATTCTTCGAAATTTCTTCCAAAGAAAGCCCGCGTAAACCATCATTGCCACCTAACTCTATGATGCTGATATCTGGTTGGTGCCGTGCCAGTAATTTATCCAGGCGTGCTCTGGCACCTCGAGTCGTATCACCGCTGATACTGGCATTAATCACTTTGTAACGGTAGCCTAAGTGCGTGAGTCGTTTTTGTAACAAATGAACCCAGCCCTGATTGAGTGTAATACCATAACCAGCACTGATACTATCGCCCAGAACTAGCAGGGTTTTATCCTGCGCCTCGGCGGACAATGATAGAAATAAAATAAAAACTAACAAATATGAACGCATTATGAATAATTCCTCCAGTGTCATTGTGCAGGCTAAGGATCTGACAAAGCAAGTTGTGAGCCCGGAAGGCGAACTTATTATCCTGCAAGATATAAATTTTTCCATTAATTCAGGCACGAGTTTGGCAGTAGTTGGAGTATCTGGTTCAGGCAAGTCCACATTATTGGGATTGCTCGCCGGACTGGATCTTCCCAGCGGCGGAAACGTATTTTTGGATGGGACTGACCTTAATTTACTGGATGAAGATGGCCGTGCCAGATTAAGAAGCCAGCGAGTCGGCTTTGTTTTTCAGTCTTTCCAACTATTGGAGAGTTTGACTGCATTGGAAAACGTTATGCTTCCTCTTGAACTTGCGGGTGATCTCAAACCAGCAGAGAAAGCCCGGCAAAGACTCGCGGATGTTGGCTTGAGTGAGCGTCTGCATCACTATCCCAATCAACTTTCTGGTGGAGAGCAACAACGTGTCGCTATCGCTCGTGCCTTTGCTGGCGAACCGAAAATACTGTTTGCAGATGAACCGACAGGGAATCTTGATCAAAAAACAGCTCAACAGATTATCGATTTAATTTTCAGTTTGAATAAAGAACATGGCACGACATTAATACTCGTCACTCATGACCCAGCCATTGCTGATCACTGTGACCGCCGTCTGACCCTTGCCGGCGGCAAAATTGTAGACATTTAACTAAGCACTGCCTGAAATGAAAACCCTGAAGCTGGCATACAATGCATTAATACGAGACTGGCGCGCTGGTGAATTAAGACTTATTGGCATCGCCATTATTATCGCCGTCGCAAGCTTGTCGACGGTTAATTTTTTTACTGACAGAGTGCGTCAAGCAACAGAAATTCAAGCCACAGAGTTACTCGCCGCAGATTTAGTTGTGTTGTCTAGTTCCCCTATTCAACAATCATTAATAGATGAGGCTCAAATTTCAGGTCTTATTAGCACTCGTACCACCAGTTTTCGCAGCATGATAGTCGTTGGTGAAAAATTACAGATGGCTGAAGTAAAAGCTGTTGAAAACGGCTATCCGATTCGCGGAAAGATGCGTACCAGCGATACCCTGTTTGGAGCAGAGCAAATAGCGACTGGGTTACCAGAGCCGGGAAAGGCCTGGGTAGACGCACGGCTCTTACAAATCCTCGGAATTGAAATTGGAGGTACAATTCAGCTCGGAAAAACTCAGCTTATCATCGACAAAATCCTCAGTTACGAACCTGATCGGGGAGGGGATATATTCAATATTGCCCCCAGGTTACTAATGCATTCTGCAGACGTTAAAGCCAGTGGCTTGATATTGCCAGGCAGTCGGGTTCAATACCGATTATTGCTAGGTGGTTCCAGCACAGCTATTTCAGATTTTCGTGAAAATATTGAAGACGAAGACAAGCTTCGGATCCAGGGTATACGCGATGCCAGACCCGAATTAAAGTCAGCCCTGGAAAGAACAGAACAGTTTCTTGGTCTCGCCGCATTAGTCAGTATTGCCCTGGCAGGACTGGCTGTAGCCATGTCAGCACAAAGATATGCCGGTAGACACTTCGACACCTGTGCCATTATGCGATGCCTGGGTGCAGAGCAAGCTACCATTACGCGTATTTTTCTTCTGCAACTGTTGTTACTTTCATTTGTCAGCAGTCTTTTCGGAATTTTGATCGCCTTTCTGGCACAGCATGGACTTAGTACATTAATGGTTGGGTTAACCAACAATCAGTTACCGCCCGCTTCACTATTGCCCGTACTAATCGGCCTTATCGCGGGTGTGGCTACCGTACTTGGTTTTGCTATGCCGCAAATTCTCAGACTACGTCATATTTCACCTTTGCGCGTCATCCGTCGTGATTTGAAACCACTTCCGCTAAGTGGTTTTTCAAGCTATGGCGTAGCCATCATAACGCTGGCATTACTCACACCATGGCAATCGGGCAATGCGAAGTTAACTCTATTTACTTTTGCCGGATTACTTGCAACCGCCGCTGTGCTGGTCTTGTTTTCAAAAATACTCATTCACTATTTGGATCAATTGCGCTCTCGAGTTGGTGTTGCCTGGCGTTACGGCTTATCTAATGTCGCCAGGAGAGCAAATTTGAGTCTTGCGCAAATCCTGGGTATCGGCCTGGGTGTAATGATTATGTTGTTACTGACATTGATTCGTACTGACTTATTGGAATCCTGGCAAAATCGCTTACCCGAAGGCACTCCCAACTATTTCCTTATAAATATTCAATCCGATGAAGTCAGCGAGCTAAGTTCATTCCTGCAGGAACGAGCCGCTCTAAGTACGGATATTTACCCCATGATCCGGGGACGCCTGGTGGCAATTAACAATAATATTATTAATGCAGAAGATTACAGCGATCAAAGAGCTCAACGCCTGGCCAGACGTGAATTTAACCTCTCTATTGCAGAAAATATGCAGTTAGATAATCGCTTGCAAGCTGGCGAATGGTGGGCAGCAGACGAAACCGAAGCATTGTTCTCAGTGGAAGAAGAAATTGCTGAAACCCTCGGAATAGAAATAGGCGATTCTTTAAGATATTCCATTGGAGGCCTGGAGGTTAGTGGTAAAGTGACGAATTTACGTTGGGTCGAGTGGGATTCATTTAAAGTAAACTTTTTTGTCATCGCCAATCCGGGCACCCTTGATAACTATCCTGCAACTTTCATAACGAGCTTTTTCCTACCGAATAGCAATCGTCATTTACTAAACGAGCTGGTGAGAGACTTCCCTAGCGTTACCGTGTTCGATATTGATGCTTTACTCTCGCAAGTCCGAGTTATCATGGAGCAGGTCATAAGGACAGTTGAGTTTGTTTTTGGCTTTACACTTCTGGCTGGCATAATTGTTATGTTGGCCGCCCTGCAAACTACCCATGACGAAAGAAGTTATGAATCAGCATTGCTAAGCTCACTGGGGGCTAGTCGTAAGCAGATATTGGCTAGTCTTGCTGCCGAATTTGTTACATTGGGATTAATTGCAGGTGTACTTGCTGCATTCTCGGCGACCGGAGTGGAATTATTGTTGGCAAAATTCGTTTTGAAAATTGACGTTTCCATAAACCCCTGGGTTTGGCTGATTGCACCCGCTATTTGCACTCTTGTAATTCTTATCGGCGGCCTGGCTGGTACCAGAAAAGTGATGAATACACCTCCAATGCTCGTGCTCAAAAAACTTTGAACCTGGGTCTCTGCCAAGCATGAGAGATATCTACTTTGGTGATTTCCGATCATATGTGATTCAGCACATAAAACAGATCGACAAAAATAATTGCGAGCCTGACTCCATAGAATGGTTTATGCTCAAGTATTTAAAACGTGTGGTAAATAGTACCGAAGGTGAAGATGCCTTTGGTCGTGTTGAAGGAAGCATGCGCTCGCTGGTCCGCTTCTACGTCGATAATCTTGACGAACGATCCGAATTGGGAGATCAATGCTTAAAGATTTACGAAGAATACCGAAAAACACTTCGTCATTCCCAAACTAAATGATATCACTCGAGAAATTCGCCCAGATTTTTACTTTTTGCCAATGCTGATATATAAGGATAGTGTGATTAATTTTATTAGCGCCAATTCTTTTTGATGAAAAAATATACAGGCAACCCAGAACACCGCCATGACGAAGCTACTCGCACGGGTATCTTACTAACTAATCTCGGTACACCAGATGCACCGACAGCGAAAGCCGTACGTCGATATCTTGCCGAGTTCCTGTCTGATCCTCGAGTCATCGAGCTAGCTAAACCACTGTGGTGGATTATTCTTCACGGCATAATTTTACGTACCCGACCGCGCCGTTCAGCCGAAGCTTACGAAAAAGTATGGACCGAAGAAGGTTCCCCTTTGTTATCTATAGCAAAGAAACAGACTAGCCTGATTTCCCAATCACTGACGCAACAAGCAAACAGACCTGTCCATGTGGAATTAGCTATGCGTTATGGCAACCCTTCAATTTCCTCGGCTTTGGAAAAATTACGCGAGGCCAATATAGAGCAACTGCTTATTTTTCCTCTCTATCCACAGTACTCCGCTACGACTACTGCCTCGACATTCGACGCCATTGCTAGTGTCTTAAAGAGCTGGCGCTGTCTACCTGAAATACGAATGATTAAGCACTACCACGATGACCCAGGTTATATATCGGCTCTAGTCGAAAGCGTGCGAGACCATTGGGCGGAACACGGCAAACCGGACAAACTATTGTTCTCCTTTCACGGGCTGCCAAGGCCGTATTTCCTTGCCGGTGACCCCTACTATTGCGAATGCCAGAAAACTGCCCGGCTTGTTGCTGAACAATTGGGACTGGACTCAAGTTTATGGTCTGTCAGCTTCCAGTCCCGACTTGGGTTACAAGAATGGTTAAAACCGTACACAGATACACAACTAAAAGAATGGGGCAAAAATGGCATTGATAACGTTCATATCATTTGTCCAGGGTTTTCTGCAGATTGTCTTGAAACACTGGAAGAGATTGAGTTACAAAATCGTGCCTTTTTTCTAAATGCCGGAGGTGAGAAGTTTTCCTACATTCCTGCTTTGAATGACCAGCCAACGCATATCAATGTCCTTTGCGATATTGTTACTCAACACTGTCAGGGTTGGCCGATATTTTCAGATGATATGGATGAGAAAAAAATAAAGGAAGATTTGGAACGCAGCAAAGAACGTGCATTGGAGAAAGGTGCAAACACATGACAGCAACGTAATCTATTTGTGAGTAATTTTAAATATAGATATGTTTGGTGTTCTATACGATAAAGTCTTTTATGACCTAAAGGCATGCTACAGGATTGCCCACCTGGAATAGTAATTCATATGATAAAAAAAATACTAAGAACATACAGAGAGAAACTCGGTCCAGGATTAATGTTCGCCGCCGTTGCTGTTGGCGTGTCACACCTTGTTCAATCTACCCGGGCAGGTGCGAGCTACGGACTGGCACTGGCTGGATTAATCATTGTTACCTGTTTAATCAAATACCCGGCATTTCGATTCAGTTCTGAATACGCCGCAGTCACAGGCAAACCTTTACTTTACGCCTATGAACGTCAGGGTCGTTGGGCACTAATTATATATCTCATCGGTTTTCCTATAGATATGTTCGTCGCCACTGCCGCTATCGCTCTTGTTACAGCAGGTATTTTCCAGAATGTGTTTTTGGTCAATTTAGGTGATATCAGCCTTTCATTTATCATTCTGGTTTGCTGTGCAACCTTACTCATATCCGGTCGTTACAAATTGTTTGAGAGTGTGACAAAAATGGTAGTCGTGCTCTTTTCTGTTCTAACTCTCATAACTGCCTCATTGACTATTCCTGAACTAAACTGGCAGACCAATGATTTGACGCGAGATATTGTATTTGATCAATCAACAATTCTATTCATGATTGCCATTGCTGGCTGGATGCCTACCGGTGTATCTGTTTCGGTATTTAATTCCATCTGGGTTTGTGAAAAAGCCAAATCGCTGGATCGCCCCATTAGTGCAAAAGAAGCCCGTTTTGACTTTAATGTGGGTTATATAGGTACCATTATATTAGCTATGTGTTTTGTAGTGATGGGCACGGCTCTAATGTACAACGAAGGTGTTATTATTGAATCGAACCCTAGTGGCTTCGCTGCACAGGTTATCAATTTGTTTACCCAGGTCATTGGGCAATGGTCACAACCACTAATTGCACTCGCCGCGCTGGCGGTAATGGCCTCAACCACGCTCGCTTCACTAGATGCGTGTCCACGTATATCAGCTTCGGTCTTACACCAAATTTTACCTACGCTCAAAATAAGCGAGGGAAAACTTCATCTGATTTTTCTACTTACTCAGGTAATCGGAGCTACCCTCATACTCGTATTATTTATGAAATCCTTTAAGACCTTTATAGATTTTGCAACCAGTGTTGCCTTCATCTCAGCTCCGATACTTTCCTGGTTTAATCATCGTGCAATTTATTCAAAGGAAATTCCAGTAGAGTTACATCCCGGCAATGTTATGCGAATCTGGAGTTTACTGGGAATTGCGGTGATGTTTGCTGTCGCTTCATATTATATTTTTACCAAGATATCCTGAACAGAGTCCAGCCGATGAATCAACGCTTGTCCAGGTGCTACAACATCGCCGATCTTCGGGAGTGCGCAAAGCGACGCTTACCCAGGGCGCTATTTGACTACATCGACGGTGTAGCAGAAGACGGTATAACAGGAGAGGCCAATCGTTCTGCTTTTGAACGTTACCAGTTAGTACCTCGGGCTTTGGTAGATGTAGAAAATATTGACACTTCCTCCAACTTATTTGGACAGAAAGTCAATTCACCGCTCATTCTTTGTCCTACCGCATTCACGCGCGCATTCCACCATCATGGGGAAACCGCCGTGGCCAAGGCAGCGAAAAATGCTGGGCTGATCTACTCTCTATCGACAGTTTCGAATACATCGATTGAAGATATTGCGGAGATTGATGGACCGAGGTGGTTTCAAATCTACGTATATAAAGACCGTAGCCTGGTTAAGGATTTTATCGAACGTAGTAAGCGAATGAATTATCAGGCCCTTTGTTTGACTGTAGATGCAAGTACACCGGGTAATCGCGAACATGACCTGCGCAATGGATTAACAGTTCCCCCCAAACCCAGTCTGGCAACGATAATGGACGCCATCAAACATCCATACTGGTGTTGGCATATGCTTACCTCTCCCACAATTGAAACCGCCAACCTAAAAGGCGATAGCAGGTTAGTCTCAGCAGATTCGAGAGCAATGTTGAGATATATGCACGAACAATTGGATAAAAGTGTTAGCTGGGATGACGTTAGCTGGATGATGGAACAGTGGAAAGGACCTTTTCTGATCAAAGGTATATTAAATGTGGAAGACGCGATTCAAGCAGCTGATCTTGGTGTACATGGTATCGTAATCTCTAACCACGGTGGCAGACAACTGGATCACGCACCTGCCACACTCGATGTCTTACCCGAAATAGTGGCAGCAGTCGGCGATCGTTGTGAAATCATCATTGATAGTGGGTTTCGTCGAGGTACCGATATTATCAAGGCCCTGGCACTTGGCGCAAAGGCTTGCATGATTGGCAGACCCTATCTGTTTGGTCTGGCGGCAGGTGGCGAAGCTGGAGTGAGTAGAGCACTAGAAATATTAGATGAGGAACTCAGGCGAAATATGCGACTATTGGGTCGTACCTCAATACCCCAGCTGGATCGTGACTGCTTACGGAAATTGAATACTTAGAATATTATTAATATCCATGAATGACTTAATTGCTCAAATTACTTCCAGCCTCGGCAAAAATGGTGTGCTGATAAACGATCAGATAAGCGATAAACACCTATCAGACTGGAGTGGAGAAACGGCGCAGGTTAAGCCAGTTGCAGTTATTCGACCCGCTAATACCGAAGAACTCTCTATAGTTTTAAAATTCTGTCACGATGCTGATCAGGCAATTGCCATTCAGGGCGGAATGACAGGTCTCTCTGGCGGCGCCGTACCCAAGATTAATGAACTGGCAGTCTCATTAGAACGGATGTCTGGTATTGAAGAGATTGATAAAGATGCCATGACAATGACGGTGCTGGCTGGTACCGCTTTACAGAGCATTCAAGAGGCTGCCGCAGCTGCAGATTTCAACTTTCCCCTGGATCTGGGCGCAAGAGGTTCGTGTAGCATAGGTGGTAATGTCTCAACCAATGCCGGGGGTAACCAGGTAATTCGCTTTGGCATGACCCGGGCCCTGGTTTTGGGCCTGGAGGCTGTATTAGCTGATGGCACCGTCGTTTCTTCGATGAACAAAATGTTAAAGAATAATGCGGGCTATGATCTAAAACATATGTTCATCGGTAGTGAAGGCACGCTCGGTATTATTACACGGGTGGTTTTACGTCTATATCCAAAATTGAGCAGTCGCTGCACCGCTCTTTGTGCACTCAACAATCTTCCAGATGTCATAAAATTGCTTCAGCTAACCGGTTCTGAATTGGGTGGCAGTCTTAGTTCCTTTGAAGTTATGTGGGCCAACTACTACGACCATGTCATTGAACAAGTATCACACCTACAATCACCGTTCGAGCAAAACCATCCTCTATACGTGCTTATGGAGATGGAAGGATCAAATCAAAACCAGGACAGCGAACGCTTTCAATCTCTACTAACAACAGCACTGGAATCGTCATTGATTGAAGATGCAGTCATTGCTCAATCTGAAAAAGAAATAGCAGCTTTCTGGCAAATTAGAGACGGTGTCGGTGAGATATTGCCGAGTTTCGCACCCTGCGCAAACTTTGATATCAGCGTCCCCATTAGCCAAATGCAAAGCTTTCTTGCAACAGCAGACAGAAAATTAGAAGAGGCTTTCCCGTCAATTCGCATATTGATCTTCGGACACATTGGCGACAGTAATTTGCACTACATCGCAAGTACTGGTCAGAAAGAGGACAAGACTATTATCTATGACATAATCTACGAACTTATAGGTGAACATCATGGATCGATCTCAGCAGAACACGGTATCGGAGACGTCAAGCGTCCGTACCTGAAATACTCACGTAATGAGGTAGAAATAGATCTGATGCGTCAATTAAAAAATACTTTTGACCCGAAAGGGATTTTGAATCCTGGTCGTGTGATCCAGGCTTAGTCGTTAACCTCAACTCCATTCCAGAAAGCGATTCTGCCTTCTATATTTCTGGCGGCATCTTTAGTTTCGGGGTAATACCAGGCAGCGTCTTTGTTCACTTCCCCACCAACCTCGATATCATAGTAATTGGCTTCACCTTTCCAGGGGCAAATGCTGCGAGTATCGCTATCACTAAAAACTCTTTACGAATTGAATCAGCCGGAAAATAGATATTTCCTTCTACCTCCTCGTAGTCATTACTCTCTGCTAGTAACGCGCCTTTCCAAATTGCTTTCGCCATTATTCTCTCCTCCGCTTTCTTTCATTCACCGTAAACGGTAACAGTAAGTTTTCGTGTATGTGCATGTGTTCTGTGCTCCCATAGATAAATTCCCTGCCACGTTCCAAGTACACAACAGCCCTCATTAACTGGGGTAGTCAAACTACTGTCAGTCAAAATACTTCTTATATGTGCAGGCATATCATCCGGACCTTCAGCAGTATGCTGATACATGGCATCACCATCCGGCACCAGTTTCGCCATGAATGTTTCCAGATCCTGACGCACACTCATATCGGCATTTTCACATAACATTAAAGATGCACTCGTGTGATGAATGAAAATATGACATAGACCCTGTTTAACCCCACTCTTGTCTACGCACTCATTAATTCTTTCGCTAATTTCGAAACTACCTCGACCAGTGGTTCCGATTGTCAATGTTTCCTGTTTTACCATCGCATCACTATTCCTTTGTCAGGTGTTTTGCTGGGTTTGTGGTTAATGATTTTACACCGTCAAAGCCGTTCTACGTTGATAAATCATCTTCCTCAGTCAATTTATTCGTAATCAGGCCGTAGAAGCGATTCTCACCAGAGAACAGCCAGCCAAGATGTTCATCGCAGCTCCTACACATTGATATTTGCCAACTATATCCATGAAACCAGCTATATTCACTTATAGCTTTACCCACAGACACGCAGCCCGGGGCCTTCTTAAAGCAAGCGAAGCGAAAATGGTATCCCTCGGGATTGCTAGCTTCATGAATATGATCCCCATTATGATTGATACTCTGATCTACATTGGTTACTACTGCACCACATAAACGACATCGTATCTTGCCCGGAGCAGCTCGTTCAACGATCTGTTTTTCTGTCTTTGACAGTAGTTCTGAGGCATAAGAACGACTGTCGAAGTAGTAAATGGGTATGAGCACCCTGCACTGATTTCCTGTTTGTGATTGCAACATCCATAAACTATAGTCGAGAAATAAACAAAAACGATGTCATCTGATATCTATAATGGCAGAAATAGACAGTATTTAGCCCTATTGGGGGCTTCAAAAAACCTGATTCACCATGCACAATGATATTGATCGATCAATTTATCTATTAAGGAACTTTCACTGGATGTTTGTTTTCCAACCGTGATGAATATTCACGCATACCTGAGCAAGACTCAAAGTACTTTAATATTAACTCTCTGCTGTTGGTCGGTCTCTTTCAGCGCATTAGCAGCTGAAGACTTATTGCTTCTTGAACAACGTAAACAATATGTCGCGGCAAAAAAGTCATTAAAAGCAGGACATTTGACCGCATTCAAGAAGACTGCTGCTGGCTTGAAAGATTACCCTCTTTACCCCTACCTTCGTTATGACTATCTCAGGCGTCGCCTATGGAAAGTAAAGACTGAAGAAATCTCTGTTTTTCTGGAGCAATATGGTGATTTACCGATGGCAAATGACCTCCGTAAAGCCTGGTTAAAGCTACTGGCCAAGCGGGCTCATTGGCAAAGCTATGTTGAAAACTATACGCCACAGAAGGATAAAGTGCTTCAGTGTTATCAACTGCTTGCTCGCATGAAAACAAAGAATGAAGCCTATCTGCTGGAAGATATACGTACTACCTGGCTAGATGGTGAATCTCTACCACCTCAGTGCGATCCTGCCTTCGCCCTGCTTTATAAGAGCGCTTTGCTCACTGATGATCTAGTTTGGCAACGTATACAACTATCTATGGAAGAAGGTCAAACTGCTCTGGCTTCCTATCTCAGTAGACGCTTGAGTAAGGAGAAACAAGTCTGGGCGGTGCGTTGGATTGCGATGCACCAAAACCCATCAAAGGGCACATACAAACCGAAGTATGATGACAAGCCAATCGCGCGTGAAATTCTGCTACACGGTATGCATCGTCTTGCCAGGCAAAATATCAACCGCGCCCTGTCTCGATGGACTGCACTCAAGCCTAGTTATAACTTTTCGAGTAGTGAAATTGATAGCCTCGAGCGTGAACTAACTATTCGAGCTGCCAGAAAAAAACATAAACAGGCAAAACAACTTCTAGACAATATAGCCATCACTGAAGTGGACGAACTAATTCTGCATCTACGACTACGCACCGCGCTCGCAGATGAAGACTGGCCAACCTTGCTAAAATGGACACAGGGCGAACCGCAGGAAGAAGACATTCGTCTACGTTGGCATTACTGGCGAGCGCGGGCACTGGAAGAAACTGGCGAAATGTCAGCGGCCAGAGAAATTTTCGAATCACTGGCGAAAGAACGTGACTATTATGGTTTTCTTGCCGCCGATAAAATAAATGCACCCTACCAACTGAACTATCATCCTTTGCCAGAAGATTTGGAAGAATGGCAAAAATTGTCTGATATGCCTGCCATGACTCGAGCCAGAGAGCTATATCAACTAGGTTCACATTATTCGGCTCGACGTGAATGGCACCACAATTTAACCTTACTGACCAGTTACCAGAAACAAATAGCTGCCTCTATCGCTGCCCATTGGGGCTGGCATGACCGCGCCATTATCACATTGGCGAAAGCGAAAATTTATGATGACCTGGTGACACGTTTCCCACTGCCATATAACTCAACCGTTGAAGAATTTTCCAAGATGAGAAACCTCGACATTGGATGGATGTACGCATTAATTCGAGCAGAAAGTGCCTTTATTGAAGATGTACGCTCACCGGCTGGCGCATTGGGTTTAATGCAGGTCATGCCTGCAACGGGCAGACTAACTGCAAAAAGAATTGGCTTGAGAAAATACGATACCAAACATTTGTTACAATCCAGCAAGAATGTACGTATTGGAAGTGCCTATTTAAAACATATGTACGATGCTTTTAATAATAATGCGGTCCTCGCAACGGCCGCATATAATGCTGGCCCAACCAATGTAAAACGATGGCTACCAAAAAAGCATTGCCTGCAAGCGGACGTATGGATAGAACAAATACCGTTTACCGAAACCAGAAAGTATGTACGTCGAATTCTGTATTTTGCCAGTGTTTATGACTGGCGACTGAAGCGAGATATTGTCCCTATTCAAGAGCGAATCTCACTTGTCCAACCTAATAAGCAAATAATCGCCAACAAGAGTTGCCCTACGACTTGAATACATGACCATAAAGAAAATTTGCATTTTGGGGGGCACTGGTTTCGTTGGTCAAACACTTGCTAATCAATTAGCAAAAGCAGGTTATCGCCTAAAGATATTAACTCGCAATCGCGAATCAAGGCGTGAAAATTTGATTATCCTGCCTGGGCTGGAATTGATCGAAACTGATATTCACAAGCAATCCTCTCTGGATCAGCATTTCAAAGACTGTGATGCTGTTATCAATTTGGTGGGGATTTTGAACGAACGTGGTCGCAAAGGTTCTGGTTTTCATCATGCACATGTAAGCCTTGTAGAAAAAATGATCAAAGCATGTCATACCAATGACATACAGCGTGTTTTACATATGAGCGCATTGAATGCGGACTCAGAAAATGGCCCCAGTCACTATCTGCGTAGCAAGGGCAAGGCCGAAAATATTCTGTTTGCGGACGAAAAACTCAAGGTAAGTTGTTTTCGTCCTTCGGTAATTTTTGGCGATAATGACGACTTTTTTAATCGTTTCGCTTTTCTATTAAAAATGACACCACTGGTATTTCCTTTAGCATGCCCGAATGCAAAGTTTGCACCAGTTCACGTTGAGGACGTCTCGACCGCTTTTGTCAAATCACTGTCTGACACAGCCAGCAATGGCAAACACTTTTGCCTTTGTGGACCACGTTCATACAGACTGCAGGAACTGGTCGAATTCACCCTCAAGAGCCTGAATATTCGCCGTCAAATAGTTCCTCTCACAGACAGTATATCGAGGCTACAGGCAGCGATATTCGATTTCGTACCTGGCAAGCCATTTTCCACAGACAACTATCTTTCCACTAAAGTTGATAGTGTTTGTCGAACTAACAGCCTGGGAAAGCTCGGTATAACAGCAAACTCATTGGAGGCCATCGTTCCACAATTTTTGTCCCATAAGAGGCAAAGAAAAAAATATCAGGAATATCGGCGACACTCACATCGTTCGCGTAGTTTGTGATTCACTTGACCTTTTCCGTGCTCAGAGATTTACGCTTTTTCAAGTACAATATCCTCTTACAGTTGAAATGGTCCATTTAACCATTCATTGAAAAAAATGAAAGTTTACAAAGTTGGCGGTGCTGTTCGTGACAGATTACTCGGCCTGACAGTCAAAGATCAGGATTGGGTGGTAGTCGGTAGCACCCCGGAGCATCTTGCTCAACTCGGCTACAAGCCTGTTGGTAAGGACTTCCCTGTTTTTCTCCACCCCGATAGTAAAGAAGAATACGCTTTAGCACGCACCGAACGAAAAACCGCAGCAGGTTATAAAGGTTTTGCCTTCAATACCAATAAAGAAGTTACTTTGGAAGAAGATTTGCAACGCCGTGATCTGACAATTAACGCCCTCGCCGAAGATGAGCACGCCAATATTGTGGATTGCTTTAATGGTCAGGAAGATCTCAAAGCCGGCATTTTACGCCACATCTCACCGGCATTTGTTGAAGACCCCTTACGAGTTTTGCGTGTCGCACGTTTTGCAGCACGATTTAACTTTCGTGTTGCTGATGAAACAAAACTTCTGATGAAAGAAATCAGCTCATCAGGTGAACTTGATACCCTGGTGCCCGAACGAGTATGGACAGAATTGGAGAGGGCATTAACAGAAACTCATCCAGTACGTTTTTTTGAGGTACTAAAAGACTGTGATGCCCTGGAAAAAGTTTTCCCGGAAATAGATCGGCTATTTGGTATTCCACAGCCCGAGCTACATCATCCTGAGATTGATAGTGGTGTTCATACCATGATGGTGCTGGAGCAGTCCTGTAAATTGTCAACAGATCCCCTCATTCGATTTGCCGCTCTAGTGCACGATCTGGGTAAGGGCACCACTCCAAAGGAACAATGGCCAAGCCATCGTGGACACGAAGAACGTAGCGTAAAATTAATTCAGAAAATGAGTGATCATTTTAGAATACCGGGTCGCTATAGAGAACTTGCCGTTATTGTCGCCAGGCATCACTTGCATTGCCATCGTATTAAGGAAATGAGGCCGGATACTATTTTGAAAAAACTGGAATCTATGGACGCCTTTCGCAGACCGGAGCGTTTTGAACAATTTCTAATCGCCTGCGAAGCCGATATACGAGGTCGAAAAGGTTTTGAAGACCGTGCTTATCCGCAGGCACAATATTTGAAAAGTGCACTGGTCGCTGCAAGGAGTGTGAATACCGCTGAAATGGATAAAGAGAACCTGAGTGGCAAGGAAATCGCCAAAGCCTTGCGTAAACTGAGAATCAAAGCAATTAAAGAAGCAACAATCTCTGATTAATCAGGTCCTGGCTAGTATTTCTTTAGTTAGCCGTAGTAAACAGCAAAAAGAACAAGTCCTAGCAATACACGATAAATAACATAGGGCAACATGCCAGTGCGGTCCAATAATTTAAGAAAAAAGTGTATTGCCATCAAGGCGCTAACAAAGGCAACAAACATTACGACCAGTAGAGAAATCCAGTCAATGTCGACAGGCAACGAAGAAAGCTTATAGCTCTCATAACCAGTCGCAAGAAAAATCACAGGTATTGCCAATAAAAACGAAAAACGCGATGCAGATTGCCGATCCATTCCCAGCATTAAACCTGCTGTAATAGTTATACCTGAACGCGAAGTACCTGGAATAATGGCAAGCGCCTGGGCGAGACCAACGATCAATGCATCGCGCCAATTAATTTCAGCCTTAACGCGTAAACGCGTACCATATTTATCTGCCCACCACAGAACCAGACCAAAGAAAATTGATGCCGTGGCGATTACTGCCGGACTACGCAAGGATGTCGCAACAAAGTCATGCAAAAGTAGGCCTGCCAGACCCACCGGTATTGTTGCCAGCATCAAATACCAGAATAAATAATCTTTTTCTGTACTGTTTTTACTGAACGTGGCCAACCAGCCATTCAAAATAACGACTATGTCTTTTCGAAAATATATTATCACCGCTCCCAGGCTACCGCCATGCACTGCTATATCGTAAACAAGACCTTGATCGTTCCAACCCGTAAGAGCGGGTAATAAAATCAAATGTGCAGAACTGGAGACAGGAAGAAATTCTGTAAGACCCTGTATCAGGCCGAGGATGATTAAATGTGAAAGTGCCAAAATGATTCTCAAATATTAGAAAAAGAAACTACAGCTAAGGTGTAAGATCAGAAAACAGGTAAAAAAACAGCTGATACCATACGTTGAATGATCTTTATTAATGTTCTGCTAGTCTTACTAGCAACAATGATAGCCATTGTATCCTGCAACGCAATGAGTTTACCAAATTGGCGTTCATAACTGAGATTGACGACTTCGCCGGGAAGTGAATTACTGTAAAGAAATAATTCGTCGTTTTCATCGTAATCATGCCCCAGCTTCCAGACTGCTATTTCAATATTCCTGGCACTGTTATACAAATTTTGCGGATCAGTAGAATCGAAGAGAAAAAACTCCGTCTTGTATCCATAGGATGCCATTATCATTGAGCTCATCCCCGTAATAAATGCAAACACCCGATCTCCTTTGAAATCATCAGTAAAGGTTAATCTAATTGCGTCTGTTCCTGTTTTATTATCGAGCTCAGGGAAAACCCAATCATGTTTTTGTTCAAATAAACGAACAATATTTTCCTGGACTGTCGAGTAAGGAGACTTCTTTAATTCTCTTGGGTTACGTTTATATAACTTTATCATTAAGGTGCGCAGACTAGTACGCACTTCATCTACATGAATTTCCATCACTACACTGAGATCAGTTTTGGCTAGTGAATCGAAATTCACTTGTTTTGTATTTGGTCCTTCTTTCTTTACACCAGATTGATTACATGCACACAGAAAAAGACTCGCAATTACTAATAACAGGTATCGGATATGAAACCTCAGTTGTAGGTTTTCGTTCATCTATTTTATAAGTACAATATCCACATCAAAGACGCTGACGATGGTCAATCAGGCTAAATCCGCTCAATACACTATCCATATCTCGACTCAAAGCAATGACTTTAAAACGTTCACCCATCTCAGCTGGCAAAGTAAGTAATTTAACCTGACGACTGAATTCGATTTGCTGTATTTCATCCAACCCTTTCTGTTCCAGTAGTATTTTTTCGAGTCCCGAGGCAATGAGAAAATAGGCTTGAGTTGTATAACCAGATACGAGCATATTGGCATTAACGGCAGCTTCAGCAACGGCAGTAAAATCTACCGACGCCGTAATATCCTGTAAGCCAATATTAATGAAAGGATTGGCATGCGCTCGATGCTGATAATGACAAAGCAAAGTGCCATCAACTCGTTGTTCGTGATAATACTCATGGCGCGAATAGCCATAGTCAATAAATAACATTACTCCCTGCTCTAAACACTCAGATAGTGATCTTATCCAGGCATCAAGGTCTTTATTAAGTTCTGAGCTATAACCATCACTAAACCCGGAAACGGATTGCTGGATAATCCTATCTACCTTTTGTGACAGCAATTCATCTGCAACAACCCGATGCCAGATAAAATTATCACCGTCATAGGCGACGTTTAATTCCTCAATTTTGTCTCTTTGCACTCGAAAACGCTGCACTGGCATGGCATCCAACACTTCGTTAGCAAGAATAAGACCTTTAAAAGGTGTCTCTGGTAAGGCATCAAGCCAACTCACTCTTGAAAGCAACCGAGGTACCCTATCTGCAATTAATTGTTGTTGTCTTTCTCGCAGATCAGCGCTTGTTTCGAGGATTAAATACTTCTCTGGCAGGCAATTCAGTTTTTCCAATTCCGTTAAAAGATCGCTTGCCATAAGTCCTGTACCAGCACCCAGCTCAAGAATTACAGCAACGTCAAAATGCTCGATAATCTCAGCACATTGTCTGCCCAGGCAAATTGAAAACAAGGATGATATTTCCGGTGCGGTGATAAAGTCACCATCCTCTCCAATTTTTCTCGCTCCAGCGCTGTAGTAACCAAGTCCAGGTTCATACAAAGCCATCTCCATAAATCGGGCAAAACTGATATTCCCGTCATTCGAACCTATCTCAGCACGAATAAGTTCCTGCAAAGACTGACTATGTGCCAGTGCATGCTTATCTGCCTGAGGCATCACTGTCGCCGATGTCAGACTATTACTTTGCGAGAGTGTCGGATCCATAGTTATTGTACATTTACTCTGCAGGCTACCTGGTCTCTAAGGTGAGATAATGATACCTAAGCCCCGTCCAGCAAAAAAGTACTCATTACAAAAACAGTAAATACCACAAGGCTAATCACGCTTTTCATCTAAATAGGAACTATGTCGCGATGCTTATCCAGTATAAAGTGACAATACAAGGGGAATTGTAAGTACTGCGGCTATTACTAAGTGAAAGGTGTAAGGTGTTCTGTATATACTTCAAATATACTCCATTTGAACACGAAGAAGGCGTTATTCGACTACAGTTTTTTGTGGCTATAGATTCACCGCTTTCTCAAACTCATTATCCGTCTCTTTTATTGCCACGGCTTTCGAGATGCTAGATATCTTATCTTTATCAGTTGGTGACTTTTCATCAAAACCCAGGCGGGAAGGTTCATCAAAATAGTAACCTTGAGCATAGTCGACACCGATAGTTTTCAGGTAATCAGCAATCTCTTTTGAATGCACATACTCAGCAATAATATTTTTACCTGTTGCTCTACCAACCTCTGTTATTGATTTGACAGTCGCCATATCTCCTGGATCTTTAAGCATGTCCTTTACAAAACTGCCATCTATTTTTATATAGTCAACTGGCAGGCTTTTTAAATATTCAAATGAAGAATGGCCCGTGCCAAAATCATCAAGCGCGAAACGTACACGATATTTTCTTAACTCACTTATAAAACTAGTTGCCAATTCAATATCGGAAATGGCTGCCGTTTCGGTAATTTCGAAGCAAAGTTTACTTCCTGGAAACTGAGTTTTCTGTAGCAGATCAACCACAAATTGCCGGAATGATTGACTGCTCAACGATTGACCGGACAAATTTATGGAACACAATTCAAGCTTATCAAGCTCCTTCGGGTTTTGGATCAATAAGGTAATAGTTTCATTAACTACCCATTTATCAAGACGTGAGCTTAAATTATATCTTTCAATTATTGGTAGGAAATGTATCGGGCTTACCAATTGGCCATCTTCTGTTTTCATGCGAATCAGAATTTCATAATGTTTCCCTGTTTCTTTTGTATTATTTAAAGGAACAATATCCTGATGATGTAGAACCAGGCGAGACTCATCAATTGCATTTATTATCTGATTTAGCTGAAGCAATTCACTGCGTTTATGCTTTACTCTGTCGTCATCTATATTAAGTATCTGGATCTGATTTCGACCTGATTCTTTTGCTATTCTACAAGCTGAATCAGCCGCGTTAATAATCTCCTGAATATTTTCTTCATGACCATTAATCGAGGTAAGACCGATACTGGCGCTGATTCGAAATTCGTTTTCACCCCACTTATATCGTATATTTTCAATTTTTTTCAATAACCTTTGCCCTAGTTCTTTCGCGCTACTTATGTTGCAATCTTTCAGCAATATAGTGAATTCATCACCTCCGACACGTGCGACAACATCAACCAGACGGGCATTTTCAGACAATATTTCAGCAACCTTCGACAACATATCGTCACCAGCTGAATGGCCACAAGTGTCATTAATAATCTTGAAGCGGTCCAGATCGATATAACAAACGGTATTAAAAGTATTGCCTCGTTCTCGAGACGTTTTTTCTAATGCCTGTAAAAGTTGCCTTTCAAATTCCCTTCGATTGAACAATTTTGTTAGTGGATCGTGATTAGCCTGATGAATAAGAGAATTTGTGATAATGCTTAACTCATTACTTAACATAAGTACTTCTTCCGGACCTTTTTCTATTCCATCAAAATGACCCTTTACAGTCACCTCAGTTGCCATTTTCGAAAGAGTCTGCAATGGGTTGGAAATCTGCCTATTTGCCCAATACCATAAAAAGAAGACCAATATTGAAAATACGAAAACTGATATTTTCTCCATATATACAGAATCATCTTTCAATTTACTTAGAATTAGCGCTTCATCCTTTAGTCCAACAGAAATCATCCTCGACACTATCTCAAGGTTGTTTACCAACTTAATACTGGACTCATCGTATTTCCCCAACAGTGAGGCCATTTTTTCAAGTTGCGTCAGTTGATTAGGTTTGTTTGTCTCAATCAAAAGATTATGAATATTGACAACATCTTTTGTTATTGATAAGAGCACCTCATTTTTTTCTACTATAGGTGCTGAGCTTGATAGTTTTTCCAGCTGTTCTATGAGCAGATTAGTTTGTTCAATTGCACCTGGCACCAGATAAGTTTCATTCGAGCCAAGGACTAGATCAACACTGATGAGGAGTTGCGATATATTTTTTTGCAAATACTGAAAATCCATAGCTGCAAATTGATTCTCGTGGTGACGCGCAGCAAAAGCCTGCACATCGTCTCGTTTGCTTCCTAGAACGAATTCGATCATATAGGCCCCAAACAGGCAAACGAGTACAATTATGGTCAGATAATTCCTAATTCTCATTTGACATACTCGTTTCGTCTTTCGTGTGAAAGGAAATAGAGCTCATAGCCAATAAGCTGAGTTGCCGTATTGCATTTCTCCAAATCGAACAAGTTCATCCCCTGAAGCTCCTCAAAAGATTGAGAGATTTCTGCACTACGCCAGGCGGGAATAGGTTGAATAGCAATAATCTTTCCATCTGGATCGAACAACCAGTTAAACATTCCCTGGTGAACTCCCTCTCGCCATGTCGCGGTTACCATGGTGCCAATATCATCATTTTCACGAGTGAGTTGAAAAGAACTTATTGATTCACGATCTATCATACTTCCTCCTCCACCCATCAATTTATCTAGTTCCTGCTGTTGACTAGCAGAGACCTCAATAGGATTCAGAGAAACTTCATATTCATGACCAAAATACTCGTTGAGTAAACGCTGTCGGTTGATATCAGCAATTTCCGTCTGCCATGCAATATAAGTTACAGCAATTGTTTTAAGTGCAGATCTGATTGCGGCAAGAGCGAATTCTGGGGAATCTGAGAATTTTGCTGCAATTTCAGGTTTCAATGTCTGACCGTCGATATTGATATATTCCAATAACTCTCCATAAGACTTACCTGATGTCACATTAAGAATATTTCCCATATGCTTCCCTTCACAATCAGGAATTCGGCAACGTTGAAACCGTAAATCACGGATTGTTAGATCAGTATCCAGCGCCCACGCAATTTCAATCAGACCCCACTGCGTTAATTCTGAACGCACATGCACGAAGCCAACAGCGTCTCCGTATTTTTGAGCAACATAAAGCGTATGCTTACCTAATTCGTTAAAGTGCAATGTGAAAGGTAGTCGTTCACTGATCTTGTCTCGAACATCCGCATTAATCGCCCTTACCAGAGAACGGTGTTGGTTTGATTCTGGAAATAGCTGCTTTATGGAGCTAACGGGATCACGTAAAGCGCAATAAGCTTGTGCATCAACATCTTGCGCGGATGAAAAAAATCCCAATATGCCAATTAAAAAAGAAAATGATATTTTTTTCATAAGACTAAATTATATTCGAACGCGAAATTGAAGAGTGACATTAGTATTTTTTTTGCCGGCGGAACTAGTATCAATATCATGCGCAATTTCTGCGCTAAGGCTCACATCAGTCATGAAATCGTATTCCATACCAAACGAAAGTACTGTGTTGTCAATCCAGTAATTTGACGGCTTACTATGCTTTTGTCGTAGCTGTGTATAGAGATGTAGTGTTTCCAGTGATGAGCGCCATGATGCTTCTGTGAAAAGGTTGATCGTTTCAGCCTTATCCGTCTCACCGCCACTAGCTTCTACTAGAAGTTCCCATTGATAGAAATAATAGGCCATGTCCAGCCCTAATAAGGTCCGTTCCCTTGTTCCAGAAGAGTTGAGAGTTTCTCCATGGAATCCGGATAAGCCCATGACCAGATTACGCGAGGCCGATGTACCTATTCTTCCGGAAATCAAAAAGGGGTTTTGACTAGAGTCATAATTATTACCTGAGCCTCGCGTCAACGCGATTTCATACTCAAATTTTTCCAGGACACCATTAAGCGATGCTCCCCAGTCTGCCTTGATGCCCCGACCCGAATAAGTAAATTGTCGAAGAGTGCCATTGCTATCAATATTTTGTTCCAGACCAAACGGAACTTCAAAGTGTCCAATACGAATGTTAAATTTGCCCTGCGCTAAACCGGTGTAATTGAAATTAACCATCCTCCAGGTCAATTCCCAGTCATCTCCATCATCAAAAAAGAATGGAGGTTTTTCAACGTTGCTTAATCTGACAAGATAGGGCTGAAAAATGAGTGTGCCATAGTCACCTTCCCCATTCTGAAAGACTTTATGCAAATCTAAACCGGTGACATGTTGCCAGGTACTATTTCCGCTTGATAGGGGCTTACTAAGACGCGTAGAAAAGTCAGTTGACCAACGCAGGTTTGCAAGACGCGGTGCGTGATATTCTTCAATTTTGTCTAAATCAGAGTCTCGTAGATCGGAATCAGCTGCAGCCAGCCCTGTATAAAGACAACTGCTAAGTACACATGATAGAAATACCATAGCAACTCTGCTGCGTTTTCTCAGATATAGAACTACTGACTTCATTATTGTTAGCTTTGCTGTAATAGATAGTGATTTAGCGACAATAATGGTGAGATCTTTAAGCTAACAGACAAATGCAGGGCTGAACTATCAGGATATTTAGCTGTGCTTGAACCTGCCTTCCTGAACCAGGTACGTTACACTAGCAACTTCGTAGGCTATTCAGAAGACAGTCCGCAAATACAAAGAGCATGACACGCAAAACAGTACTTATTACCGGGGCCGCACAACGTATTGGCGCCGCCATTGCGCGTGATTTACACGGTTATGGAATGGATGTGATTATCCATCATAATAAATCACTCGAATCCGCTTCATTGCTCAAAGATGAACTAAATGCCTCTCGGTCTGATTCCGCCTTGACTTTGCAGGCCGATCTGATGGAAAAGGACAGCTATACTGAAGTAATTGACCAGGCATATGGCTTTAAAAAGCGACTGGATGTGCTGATAAATAATGCCTCCACTTTTTTTCCAACACCAATGGGACAAATTAGCCTGGATCAATGGCAAAACCTCGTTGGCGTCAATATGCAGGCACCTTTATTTCTCTCCCAGCAGGCTAGCCCCTATCTCGCCGAAAATCAGGGTTGTATTATCAATATGACTGATATCCATGGACAACGACCTTTGGAAAATCACAGCATTTATAGCGCCGCCAAGGCCGGCCTGACCATGCTCACTCAAGCCTTGGCGAAAGACCTGGGACCGGCAGTTCGTGTTAATGCAATATCACCGGGAGCCATTCTCTGGCCAGAAGATATGCAAGTGGATAAACAGGAGGATATTCTCAGTCAAACAGTCTTAAAAAAACTCGGAGCTGTTAACGATATTACAAAAGCGGTTCGTTACCTTATTGATGACGCGGATTATACGACAGGCCAGATATTGACTATAGATGGTGGGCGAACGCTTTATTCCTGAGTTATGCTAAGATTTCACCACTAATAACCCAGATTTACTCGAAAAGCTTATGTTACGAGAAGTCCTGAATGTTAAGCAAAATCCTGACGAACCGGTTCGACGTTGGTTTAGCTCTGACTCACTGGATCTTTTCATTTGGTCTGACGAAGACAAAAGTATCATTCAGTTTCAGATCTGTTACGACAAGGGTCCAAACGAGCAAGCACTCACATGGCATCATCAACATGGAATCTCACATCATTCCGTAGATGACGGAGAGAATCGAACATTCCGCATGAAGAGCACACCGATCATGCTCAGCAATAGTGAATATGACTCGGAAAAAATCGCCATCCATTTTGAAGAGTTGGCAGGAGATATTGATCACAAAACCGTTTTATTTGTCCTTTCTCACCTTTAATTTCTAAAAAACACCCAACTTATGAATAATAAATTTCTGATATTGCTCTGTGCCATTTATTTAAGTGCCTTCGCAAAAAATGGCTCGGCAAATGACCTAGCACTGGAAAAACTCTGGGAATTAGACGGACTTAGCAATCCCGAGTCCGTCATTTATGATGCAAAAACAGATTATATCTATGTATCAAATATTAATGGGACCCCGGTCGACAAGGACAACAATGGCTTCATATCCAAAGTATCTTTGCAGAGAGAAATCATAACTCTACAATGGGCCACAGGCTTGAATGCTCCGAAAGGATTGGCCATATATGGCGAGTATCTTTATGTCGCGGATATTGATGAGCTTGTTGAGATAGCCCTGGCTAGCGGCAAAGTTAATAGGCGTTTTGCTATTGCAGATGCAAAATTCTTTAACGATGCCGTCGCTGCGGAAGATGGCACAATATACGTAGCGGATTCTGCTACCAACACCATTCATCAATTACATGATAGCCAATTTACAATATGGCTGAAGTCGTCAGAACTGAACGGCCCGAATGGCTTGTATATTGAGCCTGACAGGATGTTGGTGACTGCATGGGGTTCAGATGAAGAACCGATAATTCCCGGGCAAGTCCTGGCAGTATCGATGCAGGACAAATCAGTCTCCGTTATTGGAAACAATAAAACTGAGGGCAATTTGGACGGTATCGAGAGAAGCACCCCAGGTGAATATTTCATCACTGAATGGACTATTGGGAATTTGCTACTTCTGAAAAATAGTGGTGAAGCGATTAATCTGCTTAGTCTGGAAAAAGGCATGGCTGATCTGGACTTCATAGAAGACAAGCAAATTTTGCTCATTCCCATGTTATTAAGCAATAAGCTTCTCGCTTATAAAGTCAACTAGGCAATTCATTCCAATAAAAAACGGTCTTTATGAAATTATATCGCGACTTCGAGTCGCAGGAAGAAATCGATGCCCAATATAATATTGGCGCATCGTTACCCGGCTGGGAATCATATCTAGATCGATATATCACCGATAGTGGCGCGACACGAAAATCGCTGCAATGCGAACTCGATATCCAATACGGCCCTACTCTCGATGAAACACTCGACATCTTTCCAAGCAAGCAATCCAACTCGCCAGTTTTGGTCTTTATTCATGGGGGTTATTGGCGTGCCTTATCAAGTAAGGAATTCAGCTTCATTGCCAATGGCTTTGTAGATCAGGGAATCACTGTTGTTGTCAGTAATTATTCCCTCTGCCCAAAAGTCCCCATTTCCGAAATAAGCCGTCAAAATCGGGCCGTAATTGCCTGGTTAGCAAAAAATGCGGAAGAATATAATGGCAATCCCGATGAAATTTATGTCTCGGGGCATTCCGCTGGAGGTCACTTGACGGCCATGGTCTGTTCCAGCGACTGGCAAGGCGAATATGGGCTCAGCCAGAATATTGTTAGAGGCGGGCTTGCTATCAGTGGGTTATTTGATCTACATCCATTTCGTTATTCTTACCTGCAACCCACGCTGTCATTAAGTCATGAAATTATTATGCAACAGAGTCCCAGCTTCTGTATTCCTGAAAGCGGCCCGAGCATGATTCTAAGCGTAGGCGAAAGAGAATTATCCGAGTTTCATCGACAGGCGCAGGACTATCATCAGGCGAGGCTGGACAAGGGACTAAACAGTAACTGCCGCGTCGAAGCAGACCAGGATCACTTCTCAATATTATATGATCTGATCAACCCGGACAGCTCTCTGTTCGCTGCAACGATAAAAATGATTAAAGCAGAAGGCTAAGGTTCAATTCGAAACTAAGACAGGGTTTACGCCTGAGGCTCCTGAATCTCAAAATCATGGGTGATTTTTGCCGTTTTCCCGAGCATGATAGATGCTGAACAGTATTTTTCTGCTGACAAGTTTATCGCTCGTTCAACTTGCTTTTCCTTTAAGTCGGTACCAACGAAAGTGAAATGAATATGGATATCGGTGAATACTTTGGGGTGCTCATCAGCCCGATTGGCCGACATCGTCATATTACAGTCCTGAATATCCTGCCTGGATTTTTGTAAAATAGAGACTACGTCATAGGCAGTACAAGCCCCCATACCCAATAACAAAGTTTCCATGGGTCGAGCTCCCAGCTTGCGACCACCCCCATCTGGTGGGCCATCCATCACTATTTTGTGGCCTTCGCCGGACTCGCCCACAAATGCAGCACCGCCAGCCCAGCTTATTTTCGTCTCCATCTAACTCTCCAACTGGTTGATAATCTGAAAGAAGAGTAATATAGCGATGTTACAGCAAACATAAAAGTTGGATATAGGTTCGTACTACTGCGAACCCTGGGAGGAGAAATCGAATGCCAGAGCAAGAAAAGCTGGGGCGTGATGTCGTAATCAGTAAATTTCTGGACCATTGTCACCAGAAAACATACGCAGCAAAACATCTCATTATCAAAGAGGGTGATCTCTCGAGAGACCTGTTCTATATCATCACGGGTTCAGTCACAGTTATGATTGAGGACCACAAAGGTCATGAGATTGTCCTTGCCTATCTCAATCCAGGTGACTTCTTTGGCGAAATCGGCTTATTTGACACTGAGCATAAACGTAGTGCTTTTGTTCGTGCAAAAACCAAGTGTGAGATTGCACAAATTAGCTACGAACGTCTTAAAGGCATGAACGAGTTGTTTCCAGACCTATTGTTCTCCATTGCTTCACAGTTAGCCCTTCGTCTTCGAAAAACTAGTCGTAAAGTTAGCGATCTGGCCTTCACCGATGTTAAGGGGCGTGTAGCCCGAACCTTACTCGATTTATGTAAAGAACCAGACGCAATCACACACCCGGACGGCATGATGGTCAAAGTCACTCGCCAGGAATTGGGCCGTATTGTAGGTTGCTCGCGTGAAATGGTGGGAAGGGTCCTGAAAGACCTTGAGGAAGATCTCCTAATCTCAGTATCTGGCAAATCTATGGTGGTTTTCGGTACGCGTTGACTAAAGATGCTTAGGGAATATGTAGCAAAGCTCTAATCCCATCTTGACAAGCCGCAGCATACTAAAGACAATCCGCATCCCTACAATCCTGTAATGGCTATGTAGCTCAGCTGGTTAGAGCGCGGCATTCATAATGCTGAGGTCGGTGGTTCAAGTCCACCCATAGCCACCATTCAAATAGGGCGCATCCTTCCTCCTTGATTTATTCTAGTGAAGCGAAATATGCCATTTCACACTATTCGAGGAAGCAAAATGAAATAACTCTACAATTCGGCCTCAAATTGTAAAATAAATTCTTTAATAGATCGTGTAAATGATTCTTTAGCAGGACGAAGATCCCGTATTTGCATTCCCCTTCCTGACATATATCGTTCAAATATATTTTCACCTCTGTATACCACACTTAAATTAGTTTTCTACTGAGAAAAATTATTATCTCCTTGCACTGTTGTACTAAATTTTAGTATGAACGTTTGGCTCCGTCTGACTAAAATTGCGATTTATTAGGTTGCCGACAAACCTCGCAGTTTTGCCTCCTCTCAGATAGCGTCGTTGTAGCGTTATTAAGTGTCTATCATATTCTGGGAAGTCCAATGCGCTTCTCGCTTGACCTACGATTGGAATACATGGAAATTACAAATCATGGATTATGCTTAAGAAAGAATTAGTATTAAATTTCTTTCGGGCTTTGATAAGATGACCCCGGAGGATTTATTTAAGACGACCAATCAGGTAAGATTTTTTCACTATCTTCCATCAGTAAATAGTAATAAAGGAGGCACTGTGAGTATAAAGATAGAGATCTCTATTGGTGAATTGCTAGATAAGATAAGCATACTTGAAATCAAATCAGAGCGAATTGATGATTCTGAAAAATTGGAGAACATTGAAAAAGAAAGAGCTATTTTAATAAATAGATGGAATGAGTCTCACTACTCTAAAAGTAATTTGGATGAGGAGCGTACTGCATTAAAAAAGATAAACGAACAGTTATGGGAAATAGAAGATGCTATAAGAGAAAAAGAAAAGAAACGTGTATTTGATGATGAATTTATAAATCTTGCCCGATCTGTTTATATCACGAACGATGAAAGGGCTAAAGTAAAAAAGCAAATATGCAAGAAAACCGGATCTACATTAGTAGAAGAAAAGTCCTATTCTGAATACTAATTTATCAATAAATTAGTGATGGAAATATTTGCATTGCCTCTGATCCAGATGACAGAAATATCTTAATATCTATGCCAACTCATATGATTGCCGCTCAACCTTATCAATTCCCTCAAGCATTATACTAATTGTCGGCGATAAACTAGATGAAAGTTGAAAAAATATTGTTTATTGGGCTCAGTAGTGTTGGTGATGTAGTAATGACATCACCTATCATACAAATTTTGCACAACAAATTTCCCGAGGCAATTATTGATTTTGTTGGCGACAAAAGATCAAAGGGGCTATATGACCATATTCCTTTCTTAGGGACATTATATTTTAAGGACAAAAATAGGTTTTTACGTGGGGCACCGCACCTTATAAGGCAATTATGGAAAAACCACTACGATATTATCGTTGATGTTAGAACAGACGGTATTGCCTATTTATTAAGAGGTAGAAAAAGATATACGAAATGGAAAGCCAGGAGCTATGGCGTTCATGCGGTGGAAGATTTATTAGGAGTAATTGCAGATCTGCATAAACAAGATCCAATTCCACACACACGAGTATGGTTGTCCGCACCTGAACGGGATTACGCAAAGAAACTCACCTCTGTCTTTAGTAATAAAGATAATATTTTAAGTATTTCTGTTGGTGATCCAAATAACTATATTAAGAATTCGACTATAGATAAAATTGTTAGCTTGCTTGACCAACATAAAGATGAGTTTTCTGGAATAATATTTCTTGGTGGTAATTTTGAATATGAAAACACTACAAAAGTAATAAGTAGACTTGATATTAATCATATAGTTGCGACTGGTAATAGCCTATTAGAAGCAGCAGCGCTACTTGAAATATCTTGCCTATATATAGGCCCTGATTCAGGTTTGGGTCATATTGCCAGTGCAGTAAAGACACCAACAATAAGTTTGTTCAGTCAGGTCAGCCCAAAGCGCTACCGACCATGGGGTGATAGTGCTATTTGCCTCCGTGGTGAAGGTGATGATGCGCGTAATATTTCTGTAAAAGAAATGAGTGATGCGGTAAAGAGCATGATTGACGTATAAGATTAGTTTATTTTTTTAAAATCATTTTGTTAAAGATTATAAAAAATTCAGGATAGACCCTTTCTACATAGGTCAATTTCATTAAGACGATATCGACAGTAAATCCCTTAACTTCGCCTTAACGTGTATAAACAACTGCGCATAAGGCTTATAACCAGCTGTTTTCATGTAAAGTCATTTTCTATCGTCATGTGCCTGAGACAAAATTCAGTTTCAATGCCGTGTGATGAAAAGCGGCATCACAATTATTTGGACTGTCTCTTCTGAATAGGCAGTCAAGGCCAGAGACACCAACTACAATTTTACGTTATATCGATAACATTCAGGTTTAAATTCCGAAATAAACAATATCGGTGCAAGGCATTTAGTTTTTTGCCGCATATTCCTCCACTTCGCGCCAGACTCTGAGGATGTTTCCGGATAAGATTTTTTTGATATCTTTTTCACTATAATCTCGACGCAAAAGTTCGACAATAAGATTGGGATAGCTTGATACGTCTTTCAAGCCCTCTGGCAAGGTATCACCGACACCATCATAATCAGATCCTATACCTACATGATCAATACTACTTAGTTTGACTACGTGATCAATGTGATCAACAACATCTTCAACATTGGCGTAGGGAAAGGGGAATTTTGTGTGCAGTTTTTCGATAAAAGCAAGAGTCTTAGGAGAATATCGATCTACATTATGTCTTCCCATGTATACCTTGATTGCGTTGCGATGATGTAAGGCATATTCGTTAGCTTCTTTAGTCAAAAAACTGGATCCATAGTTGATCATTATGACACCACCCTTATCTGCCAGTGCCTTAATCATCTCGTCACTCATATTACGTTCGAAATCAGGCGTGAAATGACGTGCGGATGAATGTGAAGCAATTACTGGTGCTTTAGATACCGTTACAGCTTCGTAAAATGCCTCGTCCGATACGTGAGAAACATCAACCATGATGCCGATGCGATTCATCTCCCCTACCAGGGTCTTTCCAAATGGGCTAAGTCCTTTCCAGACTTTTTCCTTGTCATAAGAAGAATCGGAAATATGATTGAACTCGCCATGTGTCAGAGTGATATATCGAATGCCTCGATTATAGAAATGCTCAAGATTATCCAGTTTGCCTTCGATCGCAGCACCGTTTTCCATACCTAATGCCAGTGATATTTTCTTCCTTTTAAATTGCTTTTTTATGTCCGAAGTGGAATAGGCCATAGCAAATTTTTCCGGCGCACGCCCAACCATTGCTTCTACCTGGTCTATTAAGGTATCAGCCAGCTTCCTGGCACCTCCTGTTGCCTGCTTTTTTGCAGGAATATAGATAGACATAAATGGCGCATTCAATCCCCCTGCCAATGCCCTCTCATAGTCAAAATCCCTGTCCGGTGCAGAATTTGTCACATCTCCCCAAAAAGCATGTTGCCGATAAGGCATATCTACATGTGTATCCACTATAGGGGTTGATCTGGCAATTCGTTTTGCCTTTTTATACAACTTTTCATCATTAGCCGATAATGCCAATGGTATTAAAAGTAATAAAATCAATAAACTTTTCATTATGACTCTCCCGTATTATTTTTGTTGTAGGTATCGCTTTTCATTTATAACTGCAATTTTAGACTTCAATACATCCCTCTAAATAAGGCTTCACACAACCACCAATCAGGCTGCGGTTAACACCATCTATTTCCCGCAATTCACAAAAGAGTTCTCCACCTCGTTTTGAAGCCTGGTACGCATTCAATTTATTTCTTCCAAGTCTACTTGCCCATAAGGGCACCAGCACCGAGTGGATGGAACCGGTCACTGGATCTTCAGTAATGTTAGTTCCTGCTTCTGGTGCCAAATACCTGGAAACAAAATCGTAATCCAGAGCCCTTGCAGTTGGCACGAAGCCGAGAATATCTGTTCCTTTCATAATATCCAACAAAAAGGAATAATCAGGATCGAGGGTGCGCACCTGCTCTTCGTCTTCATATATTGCATAGTAATTCACGCCGGATCTAAGAAATTCTTTGGGTCGAGTTCCTAAAGCTTCTACTATGTCATCAGTCAATACTGCAGGTTCGGTATTGTAAGCAGGAAAATCCAATATCAGTCGTTCATCATCTCGAAACACCAGAAGTTCACCACTTTTGCTATGAAACCGTATCTTCTGGTCCTGGCAATTATAATATTCATAAAGAACGTATCCCGCGGCCAGGGTTGCATGACCACAGAGTGGCATTTCAATACTGGGAGTAAACCAACGCAGATTGTAAGTCTGATCTGTATTCTGTGTAATGAAGGCAGTTTCCGCCAGATTATTTTCAGCCGCGATTGCCAGGAGCGTGGTATCTTCAAGCCAGGATTCCAGAATACAAACAGCAGCCGGATTACCTGCGAACAGTTTGTTGGCAAAAGCATCGACTTGATAAAGTGGTATTTTCATGACCTCAGTGTATTCTTCTCACACTGAAAAGGACATAAACAGTAACTATAGGTAACAGCTCTCTAAAGGCGGAAAAAAATGAAATGCCGCTTAACTCTTAATAAAGTTTATATTCGAACTCGCCATCCTGACGGAGTATCTCAAGTTCTTTTTTGGCAAGCTTGATTGTCAGCTCATCTCCCATACTTCGAGCACTTGCCAGCATCACTCCCATTTGTTCAATCAGCTGTTTGCGATATTTTTTATCAGAATACAGGTTCGTAGATTCTCCAGGATCATTGACAACGTCAAAAAATGCATTGTTACGGGCCCTAGGATCAGCGTTAAAATCACGCAACACCAGCTTCCAGTTTTTAGTTCGCATCGCACGTTCATCAAACCATGAGTTTTCAATCGCTGCTTCAGGCAGGTTTTGAATGAACACTGGATTCGGCCATGTATCTTTACCTGAATTTACCTCGCTAATAAGATCTCGACCATGAAATGGAGACCCCAGACGCCCGGTCACGATTTCCATTACCCGACTCTTCGTATTAATACCAGTAGCACCCAATATCGTTGGGGCAATGTCGACCAGACTTACCCCGGAATTCCAGGCTACATTTTTTGGTAAGCCAGCAGGCCAATGCATGATCATCGGTATCCTTGCCGCTTCATCGTAAGCGATGCCCATACCCCTGTATGAGCCGGGACGTGATTGAAACGAACCTCCATGGTCTGTAGAAATAATGATCAGCGTATTATCAAATAATTTTCTCTGTTTGAGTGTTTTGACAATACGGCCTACATTGTTATCGAGACTGCTGACAGCAGCATAGTAACTTTTATGATCGATCTTCCTGTTCTTGTAGAGATCCAAATATTTCTGTGGCGGCTGATAGGGACCGTGAGGCGTGTAATAAGATTGGTACAGGAAGAAGGGTCGATCAGCGTTTTGTTGAATAAAGCGAATACCTTCATTGGTTTGTATATCTTCTCTGTAGACCGACTGGTTTGGTTCGTTCAGCCAATGTGGCATTAAAGAATTATAGGATTTGAAGACATCGAAAAAGCCTGGATTGACGGTCCCCAAATGCCACTTTCCAATATGCGCGGTAGCAAAACCGGAGTTTGTAATGTATTTGGGAAAGTTGATAGCAAGATTGAATCGCGCATCATTGAAAGGATTGGTTATTGGTTCCTGGTACATTGTTGGTAAACCGCCGTTAATGCCCGCAGGGTACATGGTCTTGCGAATTCCATGAGCGTGAGGGTAAGTGCCGGTAATTAGTGAAGCCCGGG
>WLWI01000525.1_pt1 | contig 35227 bp, 30 predicted proteins | sample 6701501 | NCBI WGS metagenome assembly WLWI01 (sample SAMN12718690, study PRJNA515312) | sponge metagenome | isolation source: marine sponge | host: Mycale hentscheli | place: New Zealand: South Island, Marlborough, Capsize Point | collected 2014-11-01 | reverse complement strand
TGATGGCTCAACATTCAACACCTAATCCAGAAAAACCGGCTTTGGCTTCGTTCGCTACGCTCACTTCGCCTAAGCCAAACGAACATCGCTAAAGAAATAAATTACAGACCTCAGGGTACACTACCCTTTGTAACGATGAGGTGGGCTATTTGGGATTCAAATTGATCGACCATGGCTTATTCAGACATGGCTCATTCAGAGATGCCTTAAAAGAGAATCTAAGATAAAAGTTGATTTTCCGCTCCAAAGCCCGGGCAAGTTCACAATCCTCTAAATTGATCTTTTCGTTCATTCACACCCATTTCTTCTGGAATACTGTGAACGAGATCAAAGGAAACTAGAATCCCGCGCACGTTGCCTTCGTTAAGAACAATCGTTAAGAACAAAGGGGCGTACCATGATTCCAAGCATAAATACACACTATTAAAGTAAACCAAGAATGATTTTGTTCAAGAACATTTCACTACGCCGTGGCGCTCGTATTTTGTTTAGTGATGTGAATCTAACTTTACACAATGGTGAGAAAATTGGTTTAGTAGGTGATAATGGCAGTGGAAAATCCAGTTTGCTTGGGCTTTTGATGTCCACTCTTTCTGCTGATTCAGGAGATTTTGAGATAAACACAAAGATGAAGATCTCACATGTTGCTCAAGAAACACCTCACAGCAACGCGAGCGCACTGGATTATGTAATTGATGGTGATAAGGAATTTAGGGAAGTAGAAAGGAAAATAGATAACCTAGACCACTCCGACCAGAATAATGACCTATCGCGGTTACTTACGCGAATGGAAGACATGGATGGCTATTCCATTAAGTCCCGGGCAGCTAAGATTCTCAGTGGATTGGGCTTTGATAATCACCAACTTGAAATGCCAACTCGTTCATTTTCTGGAGGGTGGAGAGTCCGACTCAATCTCGCCCAAGCATTGATCTGTCCGTCGGACATATTACTACTTGATGAGCCAACCAATCACCTAGACATTGATGCCATTGTCTGGTTAGAGACATGGCTTAAGCGATACAAAGGCACGATCATTCTAATATCACATGACAGAGAGTTCATCGATGGCGTTTGCCAGCGAATTCTACACATTGATGGGACAACAATACGAAGTTACACCGGCAACTACACCCAGTTTGAGAGAACCAAAGCTGAACTACTTGCCAATGAACAAGCGGTATATGAGAAACAACAGCGCCAAGTCCAACACATGGAGGACTATATCCGACGCTTCCGTGCCCAGGCGACAAAAGCAAGACAAGCACAGAGCCGCATAAAAGCATTGGAAAAGATGCAACTCATCGCCCCAGCGCATGTTAACTCACAGTTCAAATTTCAATTTTTTGAAAGCAAGCCCATCACTGACCCCATCCTAAGACTCGAAAAAGTCCAAGCCGGTTATGGAGATAATATTGTGCTCGATAACTTATCCTTGTCTTTCAGCAGCGGAGACCGCATTGGCCTTCTGGGTAGAAACGGCGCAGGAAAATCCACACTAATCAAGGTACTGGCTAACGAATTGGCGCTACTAAATGGCAATCGAGTGGAAACGAAACATCTGAATATTGGTTATTTCGCTCAACACCAATTAGAACAGCTTGATCCAGAAAACACACCTTTACAGCAAATACAATCTCACTACCCGAAAGAAAAGTCGCAAGTCCTGCGAACCTATCTTGGTGGTTTTGGGTTTCACGGAGATCATATAAATCAGCTTATTGGTCAATTCTCCGGTGGTGAAAAAGCCCGACTGGCACTGGCAGTGCTGATTTTCAAACGCCCTAATCTTTTGTTACTCGATGAGCCCACAAACCATTTGGACATTGAAATAAGACATGCATTAACCATGGCAATCCAACAGTACGAAGGCGCCATCATACTGGTTTCCCATGACCGGCATTTACTAAATACTGTTACTGATCAATTACTGTTGGTTCATGATAAACAGGTTCAACCACTAAATGGAGATATGTCAGACTACATAAAATGGACAAAGGACCAACGAAACAACACGTTAACAGATCCTTCATCCATGACGAGTTCGTTGGAAACACAGATGACGGTATCGGGAAAAACAGAAAATGACAATACCCAACCAGCATCGGCAACAAGCAGAAAAGAAAAGCGCCAGCGCCAAGCTCAACAAAGGGAAAAGCTAAAACCGCTGTCCAATAAGATCAAACAGTTGGAACGAAAAATGGCTGAACTACAAATAGAATATGACGCGATTAGTAAAATCTTATCTGATCCAAAGACTTTTGAAACCCATGATTCTGCCCAGATCACCGTTATTGCGCAAAAGCATGCGCACATCAAATGTCAACTGCTAGATGTTGAAACAAAGTGGTATGAAACAAGCGATGAGTTTGAGCAGTGTAGCGCCGAACTTGGATAGATATCCAAACTTACCTACGCAAAAATGATCTTGGGCTTGTAGAGTAGTTCTCCACTGAGCAAATTCAAATCGCTAGTCTAAATCTTTAAACTCAGCGTCGATAATTCGACCCTTTGGCGCTTTGTTCACCCTCTGCCCCTGCCCTTGCCTAAGATCATAAAAGCCATTTTTATTTCTTTCCATGCTTCGACGAACAAGAGCGCTAATCATTAGCTTTCGCAGCGGGGGAGTTAGGCAAAGAAAACCCACAGCATCCGTAAAAAACCCTGGAGTAAGTAATAGCGCTCCTGCTAGAAAAAGACAGATTCCCTCCATCACCTCCATAGCCGGTGATTCACTTTTGGCCAGCTGCATCTGCACCTTGGCAAACGTTGCAAAGCCCTGGGCTCGAACTAAAAAAGCGCCTAGTACTGCCGTAAACAGAATAAGAAATATCGTCAGCACGGAGCCGATCTGACTACCAATTTCAATCAACAAGTAAATCTCAATGATTGGGACAGCTAAAAACAGTAAAAAAAGTATCCTCATTCCATCAAACCTCTCTCATAAATTTCATTTCAATCTGGCTCATGATCTTCGAAAACAACCGTCAATACCAGCCCAAAAATGCGCCAAGTGATCATTTAGTGAATGATCACCTTTTTGAATTATCTCCAGGTTCACCGGGGTTTCTCCTTGCACAATCCCGACAAATCGTTGGCTAATTGAAATGGGAACCACATCGTCTTTTTCTCCATGAAAAATCAGTGTTGGAAAGTTGAACTCCCAAACGTTTTTCAACACCGAGTGCTTACTAGCATCTTTCAAAACACCAAAATCAAGAAAAAATCGTTCATTATCATAGGCATCATCGAACCCCATCACTCCCACACTTTCCCAGCAATGCTTATCCACATTCATCTTTTCGCGAAAATAGTGCTCCACAAAATCGAAAGCCGGTGCAATTAGCACAACGCCCTTGATTTGGCTCTTTTCATGCTCAATATGAGTCTGATTCCTCTGGCTTAAAAGGCGTATCGCTGCCAATATAGACAACCACCCACCCATACTCGAACCGACCAATACGATAGGCGTATTCCCAACGGAGTCGATGACTTTCACAAGCGCTTCCAAACAATAACTTATACGGAAAGAACGAAATACTCCATCACTCCTGCCGTGGCACGGCAGGTCAAAATCGATCCAGTGCTGACTCGCTATTTGGGCCTGCTGACGAAAGTAGCTCGCCTTTGTACCTTTACTGGATGATCTGAACCCATGAACAAAGATGCCAATAGACTGAGAATCTGGACGGTAATTATATTGATGCCCATAGCAAATCTGCCCATTTGACAATTCAATGGAAATTAGCCGATCATCGTGAGGATTGAATTCTTCCAAAGCGGTATATCAGTAATAAACGTGCTAGTAAATGGTGGAGAGTCGGGAACGGATCGCAGCTTGCCTCTTATCGACTGGAGACAGAAACGGTTATATTAGACCAAGTTACAATCTATGGGGGCTAAAAGAATAATTAACAGCACTATTGCTTAAAATATACCAACTTTTCAATGTCGTAAAAGTGACTTTAGCACCCTCACTGTATCGACACAGTCATACATATAAACAACGCTCATCCAGCGTTATGGGATATTGCAAGTTGATCAGTTTCTTGTTGAACTTCGGCCTATGAACTTCAACAGAAACAATGAGTCTATTTACACTTGACGACCTATCTTCCGACACCCCTTAGACTATCGATTAAACTATCGAAATGAAATTGATTGCGAAACTATTTCTTGTTAGTTGTTTTAGCGTTTTCTTTAGCGCCACGAACTCCCTTGCATCTGACGATAATGCTTCCGACAACGAGTTATTACCGGCAGAAGAAGCATTTGTATTCAGTGCCAAAGTCGTCGATGAGGAGCATATAAAAATTCAGTGGGAAATCGCCAAAAATTATTATATGTACCGCGATAAGATGAGTTTTACGCTCATTGGCAACGACATCGCTAACAGTGCCCCTGATTTTCCTGATGGCCATATTAAGGAAGATGACTTGTTTGGGCAAGTAGAGGTATATACCGATCAATTTTCCACCGTCATTCCTTTGTCTTCTGATCCCCACGAAAAATATACATTGGTAGCAAACGGCCAAGGATGTAATGAACCCATTGGCGTGTGCTATCCACCAATGGAACATCAAATCGTTTTTACACCTAACACCTCCCTCACTCCCAACGAAAATAAGCAAGAAGAAATTGAAGCGCCAGAGCTTCTCAATGAGAAAGTATTGGCTACTAATGTGCCCTCTATCGAATCAGCGGATGAAAACAGTTCACCAACACTATTTGAAGATACGAGTTTGGAGCTCAATGCAGTCAATGACGTCAATGACCTTCGAAATTTACTAGCAGCAGGATTCGAGCAACCTGAGTTCCTTGATGTTGATGATGCATTTAGATTAACCGTCTCTGCATCAGACCAGATAGGTGACACAGCAGTGATTAATGCCATATTCCAGATCGAAAAGGGATACTATCTTTATAGGGATAAAATCGACTTTCACACTGATCAAAATCACCAAATTGTCGATATCTCTCTACCAGAAGGAACCATAAAAGAGGACGAGTATTTCGGCGAAGTTTCTGTATTTAAGAGTGATTTTAGCGTTCCTATTGAGATAAGTTTAAGCGGACAACCGGCACAGGCACTTGAGGTCAGCTATCAGGGCTGTGCGGAAGATGGGATCTGTTACTCGCCCGTCAGTAAACGTTTTGATCTTGGCTTTTTGAACCCGGGGAACAGTGACACCTCTGCGGAGACAGCAATTCCAACCACTGTGGGCAGCAAAGCAAAAGATGACGATCCAAATATGGCATCTCTCTTTGCTGTATTGGCCGGTGCCCTGTTTGCTGGTTTATTACTCTCTTTTACACCGTGCGTGTTGCCCATGATTCCCATTTTGTCTAGTGTCATTGTGGGACAAGGCGAAAAACTCAACAAAACGAGAGGTGGAATCCTCTCTGTATTCTACGTCCTAGGCACGGCAATCACTTATGCTGCCATGGGCGCTTTGGCTGGAGCAACAGGTGACCAGCTGCAATCCTATTTCCAAAACATCTGGGCCATTGGTTTTCTCAGTTCACTATTTCTAGTGATGTCATTAGGTATGTTTGGCGTGTTTAACCTACAGATGCCATCTTTCATTCAATCGAGGCTGCAACAGACATCAGGCAGCATGGGAGGTTCCATTCCCTTGGTGTTGCTTTTAGGGCTCATATCCGCACTGATCATCGGCGCCTGTGTATCGCCGATATTAATTTCAACACTGAGCATAGCCGTGTCCCAGCAAGATCCTGTTTTAGGAGCACAAATCATGTTCGCCATGGCACTGGGAATGGGGATTCCATTAATAGCACTAGGCTTCGGAGCGGGTTATCTTATCCCTCGAGCAGGTAATTGGATGAATGGAATTAAAAACATATTCGGCATTATGTTGATCGCGGTTGCCATTTACTTGCTGGAATCTGTACCCGCAGTACCAACACTATTCCTGTGGGGCAGCTTTTTAGTTATCCTCAGTATATATCTTGGCTCTCTCCAATCAGATTCGGGCACATTGACAGGATGGGAAAAGCTTGAAAAGGGTGTCGGCATTATTCTTCTACTCTGGGGCATTATCGCACTGGTAGGGGCTTTTCTCGGACAAAGGGATGTGTTTAACCCATTACCTCAGTCTTTAATTTCCCAACCCTCTAATTCTTCTAGGGACAAACAAGATCATTTTGAATTTCAACGCGTCGACAATTTGCAGGAGCTTGAGACAGCATTAGCGAGTGCAAACACTGAAAATAAAAACGTGATTATTGATTACTATGCCGATTGGTGTACAGACTGTGTCCGAATGGAGAAAACGACTTTCAGCGACCCAGGAGTTCAGGGCATTCTGCGAAATGACTTCATTGCCTTGCAAATCGATGTAACAAACCCTCAGGACCAAGATCGAAGCGCTCTCAAGAAAAAATTCAATGTATTCGGACCGCCTGCCGTGTTGTTTCTCGATAGCTCAGGAAATGAGCTCAAGCAGCACCATTTTTATGGTTACAAGAACACTGCTCAATTTATGGACATACTGTCGAAACTGTGAACAAGAAAGTCATTATCCTGATCCTCATTAGCCTTCTAGGTGGGTTACTTGGCGCCTATTTCGGTCAACAAAAATTCCCTGAGACTCCGAATACCGTGGACGGTTCGGTTATGATCAATGAACTGCATCTACCCGATATTAACCGTCAGTTAAGACACGGCGAGGAGTGGCTCGGGAAGGTAGTGGTAGTTAACCATTGGGCGACCTGGTGCCCTCCTTGCAGAGAAGAAATCCCCATGTTGATAGAATACCAGCAACGCATGGAAAAAGAAGGCGTGCAAGTGCTCGGGGTGGCCCATGATCTTCTCGATGCTACACGTATTTTTGGCGATCAAATTGGAATTAATTATCCCTCTTTGGTGGCTATAGCCAATGGTACCGAGCTGTTAGCCAGACACGGCAACTCACACTCAGGCGCTCTTCCCTATACCGTCGTATTTGATAGAAATGGCAAGCTAGTCAGTTCAACAATGGGGAAAATTGATGCCGAGGGACTTCACCAAATGGTTCAACCGTTACTCTAAATTCCCGCTACCTTAAGTCTGAAGCACACGGATATTTACCAGCTGATATTTCCACCAAGTAAGCCCCTTTGAATGCTGCCAGACTCAACCTGTTTGATATAAAATCCCAATAGCGGAACGTCGCACATCAATACCCGCGCCGAGCATGATTGACGTCATCGGCGTTCAAAACATCAAGTCTGAAAGAGAAATTAGCTTATGCGTTGGCAAAAAGGTAGAAGAAGTCAGAATCTGGAAGATCGTCGAGGTAGAAGACCCGGGCGTAAAGTCGCAGGTGGTGGGATTGGAATGCTGGTTATGGTTGTCATTGCGGTTTTGTTTGGCATTGATCCAAGAACCATATTACAAGTTGGTGGAGGGCTCGGTAGTTCATCTTCCACTTCGACCCAGACCTCAGATCAAAACACCGAACTGGTCGACTTTGTGAAAGTGGTACTCGCTGATACAGAAGACACTTGGCAAGATATTTTCGCCCAAGGTAACCAAACTTATCGCGAACCAATATTAGTTCTGTTCTCAGGGAGCGTACAGTCTGCTTGCGGTCACGCCCAATCAGCCATGGGGCCTTTTTATTGCCCCGGAGATCAAAAGCTCTATATTGATCTCTCTTTTTACCAAGAATTAAAAAACAAATTCGGCGCGCCAGGTGACTTTGCCCAAGCTTATGTCATCGCCCATGAGGTTGGACATCATGTGCAAACACTGCTAGGTATCTCAGCTCAAGTCAGAAAAGCCCAAGCCCAAGCGAGCCAAACAGAGGGCAATGCCATCCAGGTCAGCATGGAGCTTCAGGCCGATTGCTTCTCTGGGGTTTGGGCTAATCATGCCCATAGAAAACGCAATCTGCTGGAGGAAGGCGATATTGAAGAAGGAATGGTAGCAGCAGCAGCGATTGGTGATGATACGATACAAAAACGATCCCAAGGATACGTGGTTCCAGAAAGCTTTACACATGGCTCAGCTAAGCAGCGACAGAAATGGTTTTCGGTGGGTTTAAAAACCGGCGACATTATCCAATGTGATACTTTTTCCTGATGGCCATATTCACACTTGCAATCAACTCAGAATCCAAGCGCCGCTTCTTCAAAGCGATAATCTAAAACATCCGTCTAACAGAACATCCTGGGGTAGCCAGAAGTTAGGCACATGGCTATCCCGAAGTGTTCTGACTAACCCATCGGTGTCCATCAGGTCGGGTTTCCTTTTTCCAGAACGTCGCTTTAGATTTAAGTAATTCCATCATATCTCGACAGGCATCAAATGCTGCCGCTCGGTGTGCCGACCAAGCGACCACTAAGACAATAGGATCATTCGGGCTAATTTTTCCGACCCTGTGGAGAATCAACACATCGAGTAATCCGTAACTAGCCTGTGCCTCCTGCGCTAGGTTAGATAGCTGCTGCTCCGTCATTCCCTCATAATGTTCTAATTCCATCACAGATACGGCACTACCATCATTAAAGTCGCGCATGGTCCCAACAAACGCTGAGCATGCACCGAAACTCCCGGGCGTCAACCCACCGCTTTCCTGATAGAGGCTGATCTCTAGCCAAGGATCATAAGGCTCCGATCTTATTTCAATTTTCATTTCCCTAACCTCCGGTGACAGGAGGGAAAAAAGCAATTTCATCACCATCGCGAACGGTTTCCGCGAAATTGACATATTCGTGGTTACGCGCGCACAGTAGATTATCGGGCGGAGATTGATTCGTCATCTGTTGCCACACATCCTGTACCGTCATTTCGCTTTCATATGGCACTGACATTTTATCAACATTGAGCCTCTCCCTGAGACTGGCAAAACACTTTACTGAAATGGGCATAGTACTGATTAAAAAAGTAATATTTGAAAGATCTATTTTGAGATAATATATCACCAAACAATCACTAGCTCTTCATCCATATGTCCAATCAGAGTCCACGGGAATTTATTCCAGTCAATATCGCAATCCTCACTGCTTCGGATACTCGCACGGAAGCTGAAGACAAATCGGGAAAAGCCCTAGTAGAACGACTCACGAATGATGGACACCACTTATATGACAAAGTCGTCGTACCCGACGATATCTATCAAATTCGTGCCATTGTCTCGAAATGGATCGCTGATCCAGAGATTCAAACAATTGTTACGACCGGCGGAACGGGAGTGAGTGGCCGTGATGGATCGCCTGAAGCAATAAGTCCACTACTAGATAAGCAACTCAACGGTTTTGGTGAAATGTTCAGAGTGCTTTCCTATGATGATATCGGCACCTCAACACTACAATCCCGAACGCTTGCCGGGGTGGCGAACGGCACTTATGTGTTTGTGTTACCTGGTTCAACGGGGGCTTGTAAACTTGCCTGGGAAAGACTCATCTCACACCAATTGGATTACCGAACTCGCCCCTGCAATCTAGTTGAAATGATGCCGCGATTGCTTGAGAAGTAATTCAAACCGAAACCACTTTACCTACCTCTTACAATGGTTTTAGGATCTCGTACCCATGTCCTTTTTCCGCTAAAAATGCCAGTAATGGTTCTCGCTCGACGGTAATGGTCAGCTTGTTGTCCAGTGGGTGAATGTGCCATTTGGGGTGTGACATCAAAGCTTCATCAACAACGAAACACACTTGCCCCGTAACATCATTTAGAATCGAAAACGCACTCACAGCTCCTAGAATCACGCCTAAATATTTCATTAATCGCTCCTCGCTACCAAAAGAAAAACGGCCCGCGGATAACTGAACAGCGGTACTTTTTAGATCCACTGTTCGATCTTCATGCAATACCAGCAGCCACATTTTTCCTTTCTTATTTCTCACAAAAAGATTTTTAGTGTGGCCATAATCGGTTTCTGGTCGAATCGCTTTGGCATCTTCCACAGTCCTCAATGCTTCATGATGCAGCACGTCATAATGAATTGCTGCTTCATCCAAAAGGCCGAGTAATTCGTCAACCATCATCGGTGCGCATCCGTTGATAAGCAATCCTTTAATCTGGGGTGAAGCGTCTTCAGTTAAGGCCATAATCTATTCTATTTATTTCAGTCATACGATAGTTCAGTCCGTTATAATCCGTGCTGATTTTATATTTCCCCTCTCATTAATGTCGAGAAAAAACACACCATCTGCACAATCTGATCTTTTGACTAGCCCCGCTATTTTGGAATCACTACCAATGGCGGAGTTTACTGAAAAGGCCTACCTGAACTATTCGATGTACGTCATTTTAGACCGGGCTTTGCCAAGTCTTGCTGACGGACTGAAGCCAGTGCAAAGGCGAATCATCTACGCAATGTCAGATCTTGGATTGCATGCTGCGGCAAAGTTCAAAAAATCTGCACGTACTGTGGGGGATGTCTTAGGCAAATTCCATCCACATGGCGACAGCGCCTGTTACGAAGCAATGGTACTAATGGCTCAGCCCTTTAGTTATCGATATCCCTTTGTGGACGGACAAGGCAACTGGGGTAGCCAAGACGATCCCAAGTCGTTTGCCGCTATGCGCTATACCGAGTCCCGATTGACTCGATATGCCAATCTGTTGCTCCAAGAATTAGGACAAGGAACAACGAATTGGGCACCTAACTTTGACGGCACACTGGAAGAACCCACGTTACTGCCAGCAAGGTTACCTAATATTTTACTCAACGGTGGCTCGGGCATTGCTGTGGGTATGGCCACTGACATCCCACCTCACAATATTAGTGAAGTTGTGAGCGCATGCATTCGTATTCTCGAAGATAAAAACGTTGGCCTTGACGAAATATGTGAGCACATCCTAGGTCCTGACTTTCCAACAGACGCTGAGATTATCTCTACCCCTGAAGATATAAAAGCCATTTATCGCACCGGTCATGGGTCTGTTCGACAACGCGCTAAATGGGTGAAAGAAGGGAATAACATTATTGTGACCGCGCTCCCATATCAAGTCTCTGGCAGTAAGATTCAGGAGCAAATAGCAGCACAAATGTTAGCAAAGAAACTGCCTATGGTTTCTGATCTGCGTGATGAATCAGATCATGAACACCCAACAAGGCTATTGATCGAACCGAGATCAAATCGAATAGACCCTGACGCTTTGATGCACCATCTCTTTGCCACCACTGATCTTGAAAAAAGCTATCGAGTTAATTTCAACATTATTGGATTAGATGGGCGCCCAAGAGTCTATGATCTCAAGACATTACTCGAAGAATGGCTGAAATATCGGGTTGAAACAGTCACGAAACGTTTGCAATTTCGCCACACGAAAGTGGTTGGAAAATTGCATATCCTAGATGGCTTACTGATTGCCTTTTTGAACATAGATGAGGTCATTCGCATTATTAGGAATGAGGACTATCCAAAGCCTATACTGATTTCTCGATTCAATTTATCTGAGCAACAGGCCGAGGCGATTCTTGATTTAAAGCTGCGACACCTAGCCAAACTGGAAGAAGTGAAAATTCGCGGTGAACAAGAAGAACTGGAAAAAGAGCGAAAGTATTTGGATGGACTGCTGAAATCCCGAATTCGATTAAGAAATCTAGTTCGGGATGAATTACTTGCCGACGCGAATGAATTCGGCGACGAAAGACGCTCCAAAATTGTCGAACGACATGCTGCAAAAGTCATGGATCAAAACACGCTAATACCAACCGAGCTCATCACTGTCATCCTTTCTTCAAAAGGTTGGATAAGAGCCGCCAAGGGGCACGATGTTGATGCGGAAAACCTAAACTTTAAATCTGGAGACCAATATCAATGTTCAATTCAGTGCAAAACCAACGATTTACTATTGACCATTGATTCTGACGGTAGGACTTATGGTTTGTCGCCTCACACCCTGCCTTCAGCTCGGAGCTTTGGTGAGCCACTGAGCAGCAGCTTTAATCCGAAACCTGGCGTCACTTTTGTTGGACTGATGAAGGGGCAGGAAAGTACTGAATACTTGCTTTTCAGTGATATGGGATATGGTTTTGTCGCCAATCTTGGTGATATCAACACACGCAACAAAGCCGGGAAGGCTAGCCTAAGAGTGAAAGAAGAAAACCGCGTCATGATTCCAACAATGGTTGTCGACTTTCGCCATAGTAAAGTTGCAGTGCTCACTAATTTAGGGCGATTGTTGGTTTTCCCTGTCTCTGAACTACCCCATCTATCAAAGGGAAAAGGCATTAAAATGATGAACATTCCTGCTGCAAAATATGCCATTGGAGAAGAAAATGTCATCGGAGCTAGTATCTTCCAAGAAATGGATAAAATCAAAATATACAGTGGTAAGCGACATCTAACATTCAAATCTTCTGAATTGGACGACTATTCAGGCACACGTGCCCAACGCGGAAAATTCCTACCTAAAGGTTTTAGACAGCCTCACGCGATACAAACCGTTATCAAGGAAACGAGATAAAATACGGATAAAGAGCACGAGCCAGCAAGATAACTGATAACGGCTTAAGTTTGCCCTACTAAAATTAGTCTACCCCCTCCAAAACAATGATCCAATCTATATTCGAAAGCAACTTGTCGCAACTAGCGCTCATTCACCGAGGCAAGGTTCGAGATATTTATCATCTGGACGATGATCACATGCTCATTGTTGCCAGTGATCGACTTTCCGCTTTTGATGTTATTTTGTCCCAAGCGATACTAGGGAAAGGCGGCGTGCTCACTCGAGTAGCTAACTTTTGGTTCGATAAAACACAATCTCTTATTCCAAACCATCTGAGCAACTTTGATCCGAAAGAAGTGCTTACCTCTGAGCAAATCCAACGCTTGGGTGATCGAGTAACTATCGTAAAGAAACTGAAACCACTCCCAATAGAAGCCATCGTGAGAGGCTATATCATCGGATCCGGCTGGAAAGATTATCAGCAAACCGGTGAAATCTGTGGAATTCCGTTGCCTCAGAATCTGAAACAGGCCGATCAGTTGCCGAACGCCATTTATACACCCTCATCCAAAGCAGCAATGGGCGCACATGACGAGAACATTGGATTCGATCAGACCGTCGACTTGATCGGACCGGATCTAGCACACCAAGTGAAAGACTGTAGTATAGAAATCTATACTCAAGCTGCGGAATATGCAAAAGAAAGGGGGATTATCATCGCCGACACCAAGTTTGAATTCGGGCTCGACAACAATGGGAAGTTACATTTGATCGATGAAGTTCTTACGCCAGATTCATCTCGCTTCTGGCCAATGGATCAATACGAGTCCAACACCAGCCCGCCCAGCTTTGACAAACAGTTTATTCGAGACTATTTGGAAACACTGGATTGGAACAAAACTCACCCAGCTCCTGTATTGCCCGATGAAATCATTCAGAAAACCGCGAAAAAATACACCCAAGCGGAGCGCATTTTGACATCTCACTGAAAAGAGATACCGCGATTTAGAACAAAACCAGCTCTATTGACAGCTTAATTGGATACGGGTGATGGAATATTCGTCACCCAACAATATTTCTGGAATCGAATCATAAGGGGATTAGCACAAATGGCCCGGGCACTAGTTAAGAATTCGGTAAAAAGCCGAATTGACCAACTAGTCACGAAACCGATCAACCAAAGATGAAAACCAACCTTTGACTCGTTGCCCGCTTTTGTTCTCTTTTTTCGCTGCCGCACTATACCAGTTTGTGAAGACCACATCTTCAGCAGACTCTGACAGAAAAGTACTGTTAGGATAATTAAGTTCCAAAATTCTTCGGGTATCTGCAGACAGGTCCGCCAACCCCATATTCTGGTAACTAAATGTCAACAAGGCCAATGCCTGCTCCACTGATGATGTACTGGAGTAATTCTCAAGAATACCCTTGGCTCGATTGACCACAGCAACATAGGCATTACGCGTATAGTAATAGTTGGCAACCGCGATTTCATGTCTCGCCAACGCATTTAGCAAGTATTTCGCCCGAGCTCTGGCATCGGGAGCATATCGACTATCGGGGAACAACGTGTAGACCTCTTTAAAGGCTTCCATGGCTTTAGATGTTAAACTCGCATCTCGGTCACTCAAATCATCCTGACCACTTAAGCGACCAAAAACTGTTTTATCTTCTTCATAACTTGCAAGTCCTTTCAAATAATAAACATAGTCAACTGAATCGTGGGTAGGGTGAAGTCGAATAAATCGATCAGCAGCAGAAATAGCAAGCCCAGTTTCGCGGTTCTTGTAATAGGAATAGACCGTATCAAGCTGCGCCTGTTCAGCATATTTTCCATAAGGGTACTTTGCTTCCAGATTACGCAATCGCTCAACGGCAGTCAGCCAGTTTTTTCGAGACATACTTTCTTGGGCATATATGTACATCTCTTCCGCTGTCATATTTTCAAGCATCGCCTCTTTTTTCTTTGTTCCAGCACAACCAGAAACAACTAGAGCAGAGAGCAAAACGATGACCCAACTTAAATTTGACCAATTTATCTTTCGCATGTGTTTATCAATATGTCGTAGAATCATTCACCTGAGAGGAGGTTCCCGATTATCACGGTTTCTCACTGCTACAACGACTAGTCTAAATCCCTAATCAATGACATCGCTTGAGAAAAAAAGAACCTGCTCAAATATTTGATATGTAATGGAGATCGGTATTTTGCCACAAGTTCATCACTATGTCGGATTCTGAATCAGAGTTTTTTATTCCTGTTCCACAAAGCATGTCTGGTTATCGGCTTGATAAATCGCTCAGCGAGCTGTTATCTGGCTACTCTCGATCAACTATTCAGCACTGGCTGAAGGACGGCCTAATCCTCGTAGACAATCAGGTTTGCAAACAAAAGCAGCGACTCGGGGGAGGTGAAATGCTCCATATTCGTGTTCCTGAGTCGGAATCAGTGGATTTTGTAGCTCAGAATATGTCCCTTGACGTCATATATCAAGATGATGAAATTTTGGTCATTAACAAACCAGCAGGAATGGTCGTTCATCCTGGAGCGGGAAATCCAGATCGAACTTTGCTAAATGGACTGCTCTATCTGGAACCTGAACTTGGCATATTACCAAGAGCGGGTATCGTGCACCGAATTGACAAAGACACTACTGGATTGTTGGTGGTAGCGAAAACCGAACGTGCTCGACAGTCTCTGATTGCTCAACTCCAAAATCACTCAATGAGTCGAAAATACGTTGCCGTAGCAAATGGTGTCATGGTTTCCGGCGAAACCATTAATGAACCGATAGGACGTCATCGACATGATCGAATAAAAATGGCGGTCACTCATAACGGCAAACCTGCTATCACTCATGTTCGCGTCGTCGAAAAATTTCGCTGCCATTCTTTGATCCAAGCACAACTTGAAACAGGAAGAACGCATCAGATCAGGGTTCATATGAGTTGGAGAGGACACCCTCTGACCGGAGATTCCACCTATGGTGGCAGAATAAGGCTGCCCACCAACCCAACTTCCGAGCTAATGGAAAATCTGAGAGCATTTAACAGGCAAGCACTTCATGCCCAGCAACTTAGCCTAGCTCACCCCATGTCAAATGAATGGCTCGAATGGACACAACCCCTACCCAAAGATATGCTAGACCTGATTCGCTCACTATCGGATGATGCTGGAACTTCTTATCCCTTGAATGACGAAGGTGTGCTAGATATTGGTCATCCTGAGTGAAAAATCGATAGCACGAACGTGCTTTGTTAGCGCTCCAACAGAAATGTAGTTGACCCCGGTTTCTGCAATTGACCGCATATTGGAGATCTCTACGTTCCCAGAAACTTCAATCTCAGCAAAACCGTTGTTGATTTCAACTGCCTTTTTCATCATTTCTAGATCAAAATTGTCCAACATAATACGAGTCACACCTGCGTCAATAGCTTCGTTAAGTTGATCTAGTGATTCAACTTCGACCTCAAGCAGCTGACAATCACCCGCATGTTCTCTGGCTTGAAGCACTGCGGCCTGAATAGACCCAGCGGCAGCGATGTGGTTTTCTTTTATCAGCACTCCATCAAACAGCCCAATTCGGTGATTTTGACCTCCTCCAATCGCAACCGCGTACTTCTGAGCTAAGCGCATCCCTGGCAAGGTTTTTCGAGTATCCAATACACGGGTGTTCGTGCCTTCAATCTGCAAGACATAGTTGCGAGTAGTTGTAGCTGTGCCGGAAAGTGTTTGCAGGAAATTAATCGCAGTACGCTCTGCGGTTAAAATTGATCTTGATCTACCTGATACAGTACATACCGCGGTCTCTGATACAAGTAGATCTCCATCCCCACGATGCCAATCCAGCACCAAATCTCCGTCCACAAGATTGCACGCCATTTCGAACCAGGCAGCACCGCAAAGCACAGCAGGTTCGCGGCATATTAACCTTGATTCTGAATGGGAACTGGCTCCAATTAAATTTGCTGTAAGATCTCCGGCACCCACGTCCTCCTTAAGAGCGCGTACAACCACATCATGAATATCTTTTTCATTCGGTAGCGCAACGAAGGGGGGATTCACTGTACTCGATAGGCTGTTTTCCATTGATCGACGTATTTCCACTGATTCTAAATAATAAATACATTAGATTGATGAGTTCACTGATGCAACAGCCGAGATACAGACCAACTATGCCAACACACTAAATACATCATCACTTTTTTGAACTGCTTTTATACCTTATATCAAGGGATGTCAAAACAGGCCAGCAGTTTAGGCTTCAAAGAAAACACCTAATACCGATATTCGAACCTACCAGTCTGAAAGGCAACCCAGTATCGCATTACTCAAAGCACACAACACCCCTGATTTCGCCGCATTAATACCGACATCGGTTCTACTCCGGTTTTCAGGGTGATAGAATAGGATTTATTTGTAGAGAGTTTTCGTGGAATACATTAGTACGAGAGGAGAAGCACCCGTCCTGGATTTCAAACAAGCCACATTGGCAGGGTTAGCTGAAGATGGTGGACTTTATTTGCCCAAAGTATGGCCCTCTTTATCCACAGACAACATTCGAAAACTTAGGGGCATGGACTACCCTACCCTAGCTGTGGAAATTATGCAGCACTTCACCGGGGACTGTATCCAATCATCAACACTCGCGACATTAGCAGGGCGCGCTTACCGCGGATTTCATCACGATGCCGTTGCGCCAATAAAGCAACTGGATAACAATCTCTTTTTCATGGAGTTATTCCATGGTCCTACCCTTGCATTCAAAGATTTCGCGTTACAATTTTTGGGTCAGCTATTCGATCACTTTCTTCGCCAAAATAATGCTAGGTGCACGATTGTAGGGGCCACATCTGGTGATACTGGTTCTGCGGCCATAGAAGGAGTAAGGGGACTCGACGCTGTTGAGTTGTTTATGCTTCATCCAGCAGGACGAGTATCAGAGGTTCAACGAAGACAGATGACGACCATCACAGACAAGAACATTCATAACCTTGCCGTCGCCGGCACATTTGACGATTGTCAAAGCATGGTCAAGGCGATGTTCAATGATCCAGTCTTTCGCAAAAAGCATTCGTTATCTGCGGTAAATTCCATCAACTGGGCAAGAATAGCCGCCCAGGTGGTTTACTATTTCTGGGCAGCCTTGTCATTGGGCGCACCCGATCGAGCGGTTAACTTCTCAGTGCCCACGGGCAATTTCGGCAACATTCTAGCCGGTTATATCGCCAAGAAAATGGGGTTACCAATCAACCGATTGATTATTGGCTCGAATAGAAATGACATACTTACCCGCTTCTTCCAAACTGGCTGTATGGAACAAACCGGGGTACACCCAACGCTATCACCAAGTATGGATATACAAATATCCAGCAACTTTGAGCGATACCTATTTGAGTTGTTTAGCCGGAATCACGAAGAGCTTAATCGTTGTATGATTGAGCTTAATCGGGATGGGAAATTTAGCATTGACACCACCACCCTAAACAAAGCTCAACAGGATTTTAGCGCCCATCGTTTTTGTGACGAAAAAATTAGTGACGAGATTCGTCGTATCTATCAATCCAGTGGCGAAATCATCGACCCACATTCCGTGATTGGCGTCGCCGCAGCAAACGCTGAGAACGATAACACAGCCCCCACGATCGTCGTTGGAACGGCTCATCCTGCCAAGTTTCCGGATGCCGTAAAAAATGCAATTGGTGTCAACATCCCCTTACCAGCTCATCTGGGTGATCTGCTAACCAAAAAAGAAAAGATGACCACTGTTGAAAATGATGTAGAAAAAGTAAAAGCCATTGTTGGTTGAAGCCAACCAATATATCTCTCATTTAAAGAGTAGTTTCGGTGTCAAAAAAAGCAAATCCAAAGAACCCATATATCCAGCACTTGTGGCCTGTGAGCATATTGACTCGCAAATTCGGCAAGTATCAACAGATTAATCCTGAGCTGATCAAGCTATTTCGGGAATATCAGCAACAAAACCCCGGGAAAACAGGAAGTGTGTATTCCAGCCCGGATAATTTCGCACAAGGCCTAAAAAATACGGCCGTCGATGATCTGACAAAATTTATCATGGACAATATTTTTGCGATCGCAAGTGAACTTAATCAATCCTATTGGAGTCAACCCCAATCAATTAATATCGACATAACAGGAATGTGGTTTCAAATTAGTAACAACTTCGGATTCCATGAAACACACATACACGGCAATTGCTCTTGGTCCGGTGTTTACTATGTTCAGTCTGGGTCCGCCAGTAAATCTATTTCGGACCTCCATGAAAATGGTATGCCCAATGGTATTACTCGATTTTATGGCCCCAACATGGAATATGGTGCGGGTGGACACGGTGACCTAGGGAATTACTACCTTATGGACGATGATCATGACTCTTACCCTGAAGATGGCAAGTTGGTTATTTTTCCCTCTCATTTAAAGCACATGGTTTTCCCTTATCAAGGCAAGGAAGACCGTATCATTGTTTCATTCCACGCCCAAGTTAACGGTGACAAGGAATTGCGTTACAACTACGGTTTTAGCTAACTTGGCGAAAGCAATGTTACTCCAAACCGCAACCAACCCTTAGAACAATGAGATCCTGAATTATCCTATGCTAAAGCCTCTACTCTCAATTCAAGACCTTTCTGTTAAATTTCACGTCCACGGCACCAATGTGGATGCGGTTAAGGGTGTGTCATTCGATCTTTATCGGGGGAAAACGGTTGCATTAGTTGGTGAATCAGGTTCTGGTAAGTCTGTCATTTCTAAGGCAATCATGAATCTGTTACCAGCGAATGGTGAGATTACCGCGGGAAGTATTATCCTCAACGATGAGGAAAAACAATTAGTCGATGTTGATGTTACCAACCTTCATCCTGATAGCGAGGCCATGCGAGATTTGCGTGGGGGTAGTATTTCGTTGATTTTTCAGGAGCCGATGGTCTCACTTTCGCCTTTGCATACCATTGGTGACCAAATCAGTGAAGCGCTGTTTCTGCACCAGGAGATTGGCAAAAAAGAAGGATTGAACCTCACCGTTGAAATGCTGGGGCTTGTGGGCTTTTCAAACGCCGAAATGGCAGTGAATCTTTATCCCTTTGAGTTATCTGGGGGAATGAGGCAACGTGCGATGATTGCTATGGCATTGATCTGTCACCCTTCATTGCTTATCGCCGACGAGCCGACGACCGCTCTGGATGTCACTATTCAGGCACAAATTTTAAAACTGATTCGATCCTTCCAAACCGAGCTGAATATGGCGGTATTGATGATCACTCATGATCTTGGAGTCGTGGCGAACGTGGCGGATGAAGTCGTGGTTATCTACCATGGAGAAGTGATGGAATCAGGCACTGTGGAACATATCTTCAACGATCCTCAGCATAGGTATACTGAGGCATTACTGCATGCCGTACCAAGATTCAACTTAAAGCCTGGTGAGCGACTGACTCCCCTTAGAGAAATTAAGGCTGAGGTGGGCGAGTTTCTGAAAAGTAGAAACAACCTCAATCAAGTGAACCAGTCCAAGATTATCTTAAGTGTCCGTAACCTAAATAAGAGTTTCGGTGCCAGAAGTCATGCCTGGTCATTCCAAACCAATGCGCCCAGAGTCATCGCCGTGGACGATGTTAACTTTGACCTCTATCGAGGAGAATCGCTTGGATTGGTGGGAGAAAGTGGTAGCGGGAAGTCAACACTTAGTAAGATGCTTGTTCGCGCACTGGTACCCGACAGTGGCAATATTATCTTCGACGACTCCGGCTCGCCAATGAACGTGGAACAACTTGATAACGAGGCCCTATTCGAATATCGATGTAAGGTGCAATATATTTTCCAGGATCCCGTTGGGTCTTTAAACCCCAGCATGACCGTATTTGACATCATTCGTGAACCGATGGTAATTCATAATCTTGGCAATATGGATTACCAAATCGAAGCGGCCAGTGAATTAATGCGACTCGTGGGCCTTGATTCAAGATACCTCAGGAGGTACCCACATAGCTTTTCAGGTGGGCAAAGACAACGTATCGGTATTGCTCGTGCATTGGCATTACAGCCGGAACTTCTCATTTGTGATGAGCCGGTTTCCGCTCTTGATGTCTCAATTCAGGCTCAGGTTCTAAACCTGATGAAAGACCTGCAAACTGAATTAGGTTTGAGCTACCTATTTGTCACCCATAATCTCGCCGTAGTGGACTATATCTCTGATCGAATTGCGGTAATGTATAAAGGCAAATTCGTTGAGGTGGCAGATAGGAAAGCATTATTCGAGAACCCAATTCACCCCTATACAAAGTCATTATTGTCCTCGATCCCCGTTCCCGATCTCAACACCCCGCTTAACTTCGACCTTATTAGTGAACCCGGAGCCGATTTATTGTGGCCTGATGAATACCAGGAAAAATCCGATGGACGATATTCTCTCATTGAAGTTGAACCCAATCATTTCGTCAGATCGAGGGACCCACATTGACTAAGCAGGCATTACTCTCGCTCACCGACTTCCTAGTGAAACCGATTTCCACGCTCTTTTTCATTGTGAGCACGCTTGCATTTGTTTCATGTTCATGGGCGAACAGCCAAACCTATATTGATACTGACTACTTCAATAGTGAGAATTTTCAGCGACTTAAAAAACCTACTCCACCCCCTATTTCCAACAGATTGCCTTTGGAACCTCAAGTTGTCAATCTGGTAGAAACAGGTAAGACAAGCGGTAAACATGGCGGCCAATTAAGGATGTTAATGGGTCGTACCAAAGATATTCGAATGATGATGGTTTATGGATATTCCCGACTAGTGGGATATGATGAAACCCTTGCATTTAAAGCAGATATTTTGAAAAGTTTTGACGTTCAAGAAGGCCGAATATTTACTTTTCACTTACGTAAAGGCCATAAATGGTCAGACGGTGCACCCTTTACCAGTGAAGATTTTAAATACTTTTGGGAAGACGTACTAAACAACGATGAGCTATATCCTTTTGGCGTTCCCAAAGCATTACTGGTTAATGACGAGCCGCCTATAGTCGAATTTCCAGATGACACAACGGTACGATATAGCTGGCAAAAACCAAATCCATTTTTCCTGCCTGCTATTGCGGGCCCAAGGCCACTATTTCTTTACGCCCCAAAACACTATTCTAAACAATTCCATATCAGCTATGCTAACGAAGAAAAGCTAGCAGCGCTCGTTGAGGAGACTGGCGTGAGAAACTGGGCTGGACTGCATCATCGACATAATCACCCGTATAAAAACGACAACCCCAAATTACCGATGCTGCAACCTTGGGTGAATACCACTCGCCCACCATCAGAACGGTTTGTTTTTACTCGCAATCCTTATTATTACCGAGTCGATGAAGCAGGCCACCAGCTACCATATATTGATGAAGTCATCATCCAGATTACCAGTAAAAGCCTTGTTGCCGCTAAAACCGGGGCTGGAGAATCTGATCTGCAAGGGCGGTACATTCGTTTGGATAATTACACTTTTCTTAAGGGCGGCGAACAACGCAACGATTTTTCTGTGCGATTGTGGAGTAACGGGACTGGTGCACAGCTTGCAATATATCCTAATTTGAATAGCAACAATCCGATTTGGCGAAAACTGGTTCGTAACACTAATTTTCGCCGTGCGCTATCCATTAGCATTAATCGACGGGAAATCAATCAGGTGATCTATTTCGGCTTAGCGCTTGAATCCAATAATACTGTACTTCCACAATGTTCACTGTTTAAGCCTGAGTATCAGACTGCTTGGGCTCATTATGATATCGACCAAGCAAATAAAATGCTGGATGCACTCGGGCTAACTGATCGAGATGACCGCGGTATACGATTGATGGAAAATGGTGAACCTGTAGAGATAATCCTACAAACCGCAGGAGAAAGCACAGAGGAAACCGACATTCTTGAGTTGGTGGGGGAAAGTTGGAAAAAAGTGGGAATTAAATTACACACAAAGCCCTCTCAACGCGAGGTGTTTCGGGAGAGAGTTTTTTCGGGCGAGGCCATGATGGCAATGTTCAACGGCATCGACAACGGAACTCCGACAGCGAACATGAGCCCGGAATCTTTCGCCCCTACCCACCAAAATCAACTTCAATGGCCTAAGTGGGGGCAATATGCTGAAAGTAACGGTGGTGTAGGAGAAGCTCCAGATATACCCGAAGGTCAGCGATTGATGGAACTTTATCACCAATGGAGTGAATCAAGTCGTCTCGATGAGAGAACTGAAATTTGGCATGAGATTCTTGATATTAACGCCCAACAAGTTTTCAGTATTGGGCTCATTTGTGGCGTCCCGCAACCCATAGTGGTCAATAATAAGCTGAAGAATGTGCCGGAAACAGCCAGCTTCGGCTGGGAGCCCACGGCGTATTTCGGCGTATATAAACCAGACACATTTTGGTTCGAAAACCAGGAATAAATTAAGTCTATGTTTTATTACGTTCTAAGACGCCTATTAACGATGATCCCAACTTTGTTGGCAATCAGCTTCATCATCTTTGTCATCATTCAACTCCCCCCGGGAGACTATCTTGAAACGCATATCGCCGAGCTTGAAAGCCAGGGAGAATCCGTTGACCCGGATAAGATCAAATTCCTGAGACAACAATATGGATTGGATCAACCCTTTCTTCTGCAATATTATGACTGGGTAACTGGTTTTTTTGTCGGAGATTATGGTTACTCGTTTGAATACGACCTACCTGTAAGAGAAGTGATGGGCGACCGCATCTGGTTGACCATCATCGTTTCTATTATCACGATCATCTTCACCTGGGCCATCGCATTCCCTATTGGCATCTATTCCGCCACTCATCAATACAGTTGGGGAGATTATGGGCTAACTCTCCTAGGATTTTTGGGGCTAGCTATCCCAAATTTTCTACTGGCATTGGTGATGTTGTATTTCGCGAATGTTTGGTTTGGCACCTCCATAGGCGGCCTCATGGATCCGCAGTACATGGATCAACCCTGGAGTTGGAACAAGTTCAAGTCTGTCTTAGAGCATTTGTGGATACCCGTCATCGTTATTGGTACTTCAGGCACAGCGGGGATGATTAGAAGACTTAGAGCCAATCTACTTGATGAATTGGAAAAACAATATGTACTCACCGGCAAAGCCAAGGGGTTAGCACCTTCAAAATTGTTGATGAAATATCCCTTGCGCATGGCTTTGAACTTCTTTATCGCTGACATAGGCAGTCTACTGCCTAGTGTTATCTCTGGAGCTGAAATAACAGCTATTGTGCTTTCTTTACCAACCACTGGACCAATGCTTCTGAATGCATTGCAGAGTCAAGATATGTATCTAGCGGGCACTTTCTTACTATTTCTGGCAATACTGACAGTGGTCGGAATGTTGATTTCAGATCTGTTGCTCGCTTGGCTTGACCCTAGAATCAGACTCTATGGGGAGGAGATACAATGAACTCTCAGCGAAACAGTGAAGCGAATACAAAGCACTATACCTCAACGGCGAAGTTCGACCCTCTTTCCGTCGAAAAACTCAGCGCCGAACAGGAAAAGTATTTCTTTGCATCTCGCCATCAGCTCATGTGGTGGAAGCTAAAGAGGCATAAATTAGCGGTTTTCTCTGGTTTGATACTGCTGATCATGTACGCATCGACACTCGTTTCCGAATTAGTCTCTCCCTATAATCTACACACTCGCAATACTGAGTACATTTACGCACCACCACAAAGAGTCCATCTTTTCCACGAAGGCGCGTTTATTGGGCCGTTCGTATACGGCTATGACTATTACCTAGACATGGAGAACCTGAAAAGGGAGTACACGCCTAACCTTGAAAAAGTACATCCACTTCGTTTTTTATGTCAAGGTGATGAATACCAGTTTTGGGGGATCTTTGATGCCAATTTTCATTTTGTTTGTCCTGCTGAAGATGCCACGTTCTTTGTTTTCGGAACAGACCGATTAGGCCGAGATGTTTTCTCCCGAATTGTCTATGGCGCTAGAATTTCGCTCTTGATTGGTTTAGGCGGCATAATTGTCAGTTTGTTTCTCGGACTGCTGCTTGGTGGTTTGGCGGGATACTATGGTGGGTGGGTCGACTCAGTGGTTCAGCGAACCATTGAGATTATTCGATCATTTCCAGAGTTGCCTTTGTGGATGGCCCTGTCCGCTATCCTACCGGTAACATGGAGCCCCATTCTGGTATTTTTCGGCATTACCATCATCCTCGCCTTATTGGACTGGACTGGACTAGCTCGCGCCGTGCGCTCCAAACTACTCGCCTTAAGGGAAGAAGATTACTGCACGGCGGCAAAGCTAATGGGAGCAAAACCAAGTAGGATTATCTCCAAACATCTCTTGCCCGGGTTTTCCAGTCACATTATCGCCTCCGCCACGCTTTCAATACCCGGCATGATTCTGGGAGAAACCGCATTATCCTTTCTGGGGTTGGGATTGAGACCGCCGATTACGAGTTGGGGCGTGCTACTTAATGAGGCTCAAAATATTAATGTAATCGCACTTTATCCATGGCTTATCTTGCCTGTTTTACCCGTAGTTGTGATTATTTTGGCTTTTAACTTCTTTGGAGATGGGCTACGGGACGCTGCAGACCCCTACAAATAGGCATCTCGATCACCAATGCGACGGACACTCAATAGCGGAGCAAGCCGTCAACCCTAATCATGTATTTAGACCGGTTGCTCTACTGCATTTTATACACTCTTGGATTTTCAGACCCCTATGCGTACACCACTAGCCATTGTGCTCAAAGGCTACCCCAGATTGTCCGAAACGTTTATTGCTCAGGAAATTCGTTCACTGGAAAAACACGGTTTTGACATTACGCTCTACTCACTAAGGCGCCCTACCGATAGTAAGACACACCCTATTCACGACGAAATCGATGCAAACGTGGTGTACTTGCCTGAGTATCTCTACCAACAGCCACTTAGGCTCTTTAGGTCAATCTGGAAAAAGCGTAAGCAAATTGCCAAGTCTGGAGTATTGGGTAATTGGTGGTTAGATTTTAAAAGAGACCGAACAGCTAGTCGTGTCCGGCGTTTAGGGCAAGCGACGGTACTGGCAGCAGAGCTTCCACAGCACATACCACGAGTCTATGTTCATTTTTTGCACACTCCTGCCTCCGTGGCACGATATGCCTGCGAAATTAGACAGCTCCCCTGGGCCTGTTCAGCTCATGCAAAAGACATTTGGACCAGCCCTGAGTGGGAACTAGTGGAGAAAATTGATATGTGCAAGTGGCTTACCACTTGCACATTAGCCAATACGAAGTACTTAAGAAGTATTAGCAAAACGCCAGCGAAGATAAAGCTTAACTACCACGGTCTAGATCTCAGCCGTTTTTCGCTCTCGCAACCAAGCTTTAGTGAACGCATTGGTGACAACCCCGACCAACCCGTCATCTTATTAAGTGTTGGCAGAGCAGTTGCCAAAAAAGGTTATGCCGATTTGCTGTGCGCGCTCGCAGGTTTACCCCTAGACATACATTGGACATTCGTTCACATCGGTGGAGGACCCTTGTTGAAAGAGCTCAAAAGACAAGCTACGGAACGACAAATCGAGCGAAAAATACAATGGCTCGGACCGCAATCACAACAAACCGTGTTGCAGCACTACCAGTCTTCGGACCTCTTCGTACTTAACTGTCAAATCGATGAACACGGTGATCGAGATGGATTGCCCAATGTATTGGTTGAAGCTCAAAGTCAGGGGCTACCTGTAATTTCAACCGACATTTCCGGTGTTCCCGAGCTCATTCAACATTCGACTAACGGATTGTTGGTAAAATCGAGGGACAACACAGCATTAAGCAACGCAATTATTCAACTCATTCAGAACCCTTCTCTTCGAAAGAAACAGGGGCTTGCCGGAAGCAAAATCGTGCAATCGGCATTCGATATGAACAGTAATCACCAAGACCTGTATCAGCTGCTAGAGAAGCTGTGATTTTCGACTGGACTTGGGATTTTCAACTAATGCTGATTTCAACTCATTAACGATAATTTCTCTGAAGCGTTGAGGTAGCAGCGGTGTGGCACGAGCAATGAACGTTACTTTTCTCTCCATCGCAAAAACTTCCCCCTGAGGCCACTCAGAGTGGCTTTGGTCCATCAGCCCTCGATTAATCAACGTCACCCCCATTCCTGATGAGATAATAGTACGGATTCCTTGGAGACTTGGACACTCCATACAGATATAGTAGTCAACCCCATTTTCGTTCAACATCTCAATAGCGGCGTTTCGATAAGTACAATTTGGTGAAAAGGTGACCAGCGGAACGGGGCCATCCAACGAGTATTCAACATTTTTGTTTTTGATCCAGATCAGCTCATCATCCCACAAATGAGTATCTTCCTCTCTGATCCTATGAGGCTCAAGAGGCAACACTGCCACATCGATCTGGCGCTGATCAAACCAATTCAGTAATGTAAGTTGCTGTTCAACTTTCAGTTCCAATCTCACCTTTGGATGACGACGTTGAAACCCTTCAATGAACTTGGGCAGCTGTTTTACGACAATGTCATCTGTTATCCCTATTCTGATTCTCCCTTGGAGATCAGATAAACAGAATTGCTGTACGGCTTCGTCATGAGTGCTAAGAATGATTTCAGCATAGCTAAGGAGCTGTTTGCCATCCGCAGTTGGCTCAATAGTGTGACCATCCCGATGAATCAGTTTCCTACCAACACTCTGCTCTAAACGCTTTAACTTCCAACTAACCGCCGATGGTGTGATGGACAGTATTCTGGAGACCAAAGTTAAGCTGCCAGAGTCGACAATGGCTTTTAGTGTTCGGAGTGATTCAGTATCAAGTCTCATGGCAATATGACATATACTTTATAAATTCCCTCCATTTTGTCATTAGTGTCATATCTATTTCAATGTTAACCTCCTTCTTGAATGCTGACTTGTCAATGGTTTTCGGTGCTGTCCAACCGCATTTACAATTTGGTATGTTTGAGCCGCTTTATTAACTTTCACGAAAAGGTACCACTTCATGCAATCGGGCGATGGAAAAACTAGAGATCTCGTATCCACAATCCCAGGCTCCGGCTGGGATTTCAATATGTCACGACATCGATACCATGAAATTGAACGTCCATATGGCCCACATTACACCGTGTATAACCGTCGCTTTATGGCCTGTTGCTTCGATAAAATTGATACCGAAGAGGGATATTGGTTATTGAGACAAAAAGCGGCTGTCCTACACACGGGCGAGTTACCCCTCCAGTTTAAAGGCCCAGATGCCGAGGCATTGTTGAATAAGCTGTTCACTAAAGATATTACCAAAGCAAAAGTAGGTAGATGTGGCTATGGACTCGCTTGTTATGAAGACGGCGGTTTAATCACAGATGGTGTATTTCTTAGAATCGCTCAGGATTGCTTTTGGCACGTCCAGGCAGATGGTGATTTTTACGGCTGGGCGCGCGCTCACAGCATCGGTATGGATGTCGAGATCTCCGATCCACAAATTAATGTTTCTCAAGTACAAGGTCCCACAGCAATGCAGATTCTAGAGGCGGCCTCTGATGATGGGATGCCTGAACCATTCGGCTATTTTGGTATTGCTAAAGTAAAGTTCGGCGGCCAAGAAGTCATCATTACACGAACGGGATACACCAATGAACTTGGTTGGGAGTTCTACACTGAGCAACATCATAATGTAAATGCGCTCTGGCAACACCTCACCGAAAAAGGGGCCCCTTTTGGTATTAGTTTATTCGGACTCGATTCCATGCACATTCGAAGGATAGAAGCAGGGATCCTCAATGCTGGCTCTGACTTCAACCGTTTCACTAACCCGTTTGAAGTAGGCCTTGGGAAGTTCGTCGACATGGACAAACCGAACTTCATCGGCAAAGCTGCTTTGGAAAAAGCTCCTAGGAAAGTACGTCTAACTGGCGTAACTTGCCTAGGTGGTGAACCACACATTGGCGGTGAAATAAAATCGGGGGATCAATCCATCGGTGCCATTACAGCCGGCGCGCATTCTCCTTACCTGAAGCAGGGTATCGGCATAGCCTTGATGCATAAAAGTGGAAATCCCGAAGGCTTGGAAGTCACTATCGAATGCACAGACGGTACACTGCATCCTGGAAAGCTTGCTTCCTTACCTTTGTATGACAAACAGGCGGAAATCCCAAGAGGGAAACGAGTGATGATACCAACCAGGGATTAACTCTGCTTGTTACTCTGCACTAAGCAACTTCCCGCCTTTCACTTTTTAAAAGCCCCTGTTCCTTAACGATTGCGTTCAAAATAGCATGGAAAGGGGCGGTACAACCGGCACTTTGGCTGGATAACCTAAACCTAAGGGTAGTGGGTCTACAAGTAACTGTGTTCTGAGTCCGGGAAGGTACCGTTTTTCACAGCGGACACATAGTCTCTCAAAGCACCTTGAATCCCGTCGTCACTACCGGCAAGAAAGTTTTTGACGAACTTTGCCGCCTTCCCCGGATAAAGACCTAAAAGGTCATGCCATACCAATATTTGGCCATCAGTGCCTGCTCCAGCCCCGATTCCAATCACAGGCACTTCGAGACTTTGTGTCAATAATTCACCCAAATGAGCAGGGACACATTCGATCAAGATCACACTGGCACCGGCATCCTGCAACACTTTAGCTTCCTTGAGAATGGTTTGCCCTTGCTCGGGGTCTCTTCCCTGCACCTGATATCCACCCAGATGGTTTACTGACTGAGGGGTTAACCCCATGTGAGCGCAAACGGGAATCCCTCTTTCACTCAACAAGCGGGTCGTTTCGGCGAGCCAAGCCCCTCCCTCAAGCTTCACCATCTGAGCTCCTTCCCGCATTAGTATCGCGGCATTCTCTAAACTTTTTGATTCTGTGTAGTAACTCATGAAAGGCAGATCTGCGACCAGCAATGAACCAAGATTACCCCGTTTTACACAACGGACGTGGTAGGCAGTGTCTTCAATTGTGACGGGTAGACTGCTATCGTGCCCCTGAATAACCATGCCGAGCGAATCACCTACTAACAATACGTCAACACCCGCATCACTTGCCGCATAGGCTCCACAATAGTCATATGCAGTTAATGCTGAAAATTTCTCACCAGACTGTTTCATTTTTTTCAACGTATTAATGGTAATACGTTTCTCTTTTTTGGTCTGAACTGACATATAAATAACCTTAAGGAATTCCCGTGATTGAATAATGATATTATCCAAGACATCGAACGATCATGCCAGAGAAGAAAGACACATTATACTGTGCACATGCCATTACCTCCGTCGCTGAAGATCGCCTTTTATGCACCGATGAAATCCCCAAATCATGGAGTGCCATCAGGTGATCGATATATTGCCCAATTGCTTATTGAGGCATTACAGCATGCGAGATTTAAAGTTGAACTGGCAAGTGAACTCAGAAGTTGGGAAGGCCAAGGAAATATTGTCGAACAAAAACGGATTGAGGGCGTCGGACTTAAACAGGGTTCGGAACTGATCGAATATTATTCTCGACAACCAGATTCAGAAAAACCAGATGCGTGGTTCACTTATCATCTTTATCATAAGGCACCTGATTGGATTGGCCCAATGGTATCTGAAGCACTCTCGATACCTTATTTTGTCGCCGAAGCATCCATGGCTCCTAAGCAAAGGAATGGTAAGTGGAAACATGGTTACGATTGCTCGTTGAAGGCATTAAAACAAGCTCAGGCAGTCTTCATCCTTAATCCCAATGACCGAGATTGTTTGACTCAGCTAGCTGACCCAAAAACGCACCTCGTTGCTTTAAAACCCTTCCTTAAAACTTCTCCACATCTATCCCGCAAACCAGAACTACGTCGACGTATCGCGACAGAGAAAAATATTAGTGAGAACCAGTATTGGCTTTGCTGTGTGGGTATGATGCGCCGAGATAGCAAACTCCTGTCCTATCTAATGCTAGCTGATGCCATGAGCTTGGTTGAACGAAAAGACTGGCAATTGTTAATCATCGGAGATGGTCCTGCCCAAGAGGAAATCAAAAATGCATTTGGTGACAAAAACAACGTCCATTTTCTTGGTGTTCAAGAAAAAGGATACATAGAAGACTGCCTTCATTGCAGTGATATTTTTCTATGGCCGGCAATCAATGAAGCCTTTGGAATGTCGGTTCTTGAATCACTCGCCTCAGGACTGCCCGTGATCGCTGGGCGAACCGGTGGGATCGCACAAATTGTTGAACATGAAAAAACGGGGATTTTAGTCGATGATATTGATGCAGGAAAAATGGCAAAGGCAATTGATGATATTCTAAGTTGTCCGACAAAAATCGCTGAGATGTCCGCTTGTTCTTTGACAAAATACCAAACTGAGCATTTGCTTGAAAACGGTGCTGAGACTCTGAGAAAAGAAATAATGAGGCATCTGCAACCTAGGGCCCCATTTGATAATCCGAAGGACTAGCGCCAGCGAGTTTGAAATATCGATTTAGCGTCCATCCACTTTACCGCAGGGTGCTCATCCATTAGCGCAATAAGATCATTCAAGAACTGCCATGCTGCCACATCGTGCACGAGATGGTGGGTCAATAATCCAGTCGGCTCTGTAGAATCACAAGCTCCCTCACGCCTACTCTTCAGATGTGTTACCAACTGCTCAACAACGGACGTTTCTCCTATGAACCTTTTACCTTTTTTCCAGCTCATAATGTCAGCATGAGTATTAACCACCCATAAGCCATGCTCGGGTTCTAAGCACGCTCTTGGCTTGAATGTTGATACACCTTTGTACCCATTTTTGGGTAAACTGCTCACCAAAGAGAAATCAATTCGATTCCAAGGTGGTACTAGAATAGGACAGAAAGCGTCACCAAAATGACTTTGTAGTTTCGACATTCCCTTACGTAGTTCATCGAAAATTTCGCTAGCCATGCGATGGTTACCTAGCTCCTGTTTTTTTTGATGAACCTCGGCATGATTTCGATGAGAAAAGCCGTGCTGCAGAACCGTGATATTAAAATTTTTGTCAATACAGTCCTTTAACGACGAATCAAGATTATCGGGAATGACCGCTAAAGAGATTGGAACCGAAAACCGACTCGATAAATTTAATAGCTTTTCAAGTTCAGGAGTCGAAGCTTGAGCATCATCATCCCTCCACCAAAAAGTTGCTTCCTCTCCGATAAAGTTCCATTCATCCAATTCCTCATAGAGGCACGATACGCTTTCTTCGTTCATTTTTTTAGCATCTCTGAGCAAGCCGCTCTATTATCATCGCACTTTTTTCGGCCCCGTTCGTTTCTATTGTTAAATCCTGCGATATCCACTGCTTCATGGCCTTGTTCACCGCAGCAGCGAGATTCTGTGGGGTTAGTGCAGATTCTGGTAACAACACCACCAGACCTTTTTCACTTAGAATTTGTGCTCTTTGGTATTGCTCAGTTTCTCCATCCGCAGAGAAAGGAACCATCACGGATCTAACTTTGGCGTGAATAATATCCAGACAGGAATTGTATCCCGATTGAGAAATCGATAGCTCACAACGATGCAGCAACAACGGAAAGTCCGACCTATTCTCTTCAACTAAGATCTGATCATTCGCCATAGACCGAAGTAAGTTGGCATCCTGAGCCTCTAAGTTTTTGCCAATCATAATACGCCATACGGCGTCTTTTAGTATCGACAACGGTTTTGCTTTTATGGCAGTCAACAATAGGTTCATCCCAACAGCGCCACCGCCAGCCGATACAATGACTTCTTTAAAACCATCTCCTCCAAGACCCACCGCTCCTTGTTTACCGAATACACGACGCGATTGATTAATATACCCACTGTAATGTAACAAGGGCTCAATTTGATGCGATAAAGGAAACGATGCCGACAGCGGTGCGAGGCTCGGGTCGCCGTGAACCAAAACGGCATCAAAGCTTGATTGCAGTAATTCCACTGTTTCCCGGTTTCTCTTAGGCGCTCGACTTTGGAGAATATCGCGAATAGAAGCAACCACTAGCGGTAGCGGTGACATTTTTTCTATGCTGCTTAGTAGGGGCATCAGTTCAAATCTCATTTGCCTACGACCAAACGGAAATGTCTCGACAATCAACACTTGCGGTTCAAAACTGAGAACAGCATCCAATAGCTGCTCTGTCCTTGACTGCTTCCAGAACTCATCAACCGGTAGTCCTTGTTGATCCAGAAGCTGTCTAAAATCTCCCGGCGCAGTTTTTGTGATTGGTAGCTGAACGAACTCATAGGATCGAGTTCGGTTATGTTTTAATTCTCCTCCTGACACTAGCAAAACAGAGTGATTTCGCTCGGACAGAGCATCGGCCAGAGCCATCATTCGAACTAGATGGCCGGTGCCAAGCAAATGTTGAACGTAAATAGCAATCTTAAGTGAGTTAGCTGAACCAGAGTTGTCTGGGGCGTCGATGCCTGTTGTACAAGCACCGTCCAATTCTTGCCGTGGAGGCTTATGTGTGCCGTCAGGTTTCATCACGGCAAGGAAACTCCTGTCTCTAACCCAAGTTATTCAGAATATTCAGGAGGCGTCCTGAACAGTGGATATCATGAGAGCCACAACCCGTTCACATACCTGATCCATTCCATCCAACATTCCCGGCAAAAGGTTGTCGTGAGGCTTAGGCTGACTCGACAAGCCCTTAATCAGCGGAATCAGGCTCTCAGAATTAAAGTTCTCAGGCTCTAACATTGTTACGAGAGAAAGCTCGGTAGCTCTTCTTGCCCTTATTAGCTGCTCAGTACGTGGTTCGAAACGCGGAATAATAATAGTCGGCTTATTAAAGCTCAAAATTTCACAGAAAGTATTATAACCACCCATCGTTACCAGCCCCTGAGCATTCTCAATGAGAGATTCCATTCGGTTATGGTAGTCAAACACAGTAAACAAATCGATAGACTCAGCCAAGAGCTTAAAATACTCACGTTTATCTTCACTCATAAACGGCCCAAGTATGAAAATTACAGCGGTACTCAGTTCTTTTGACTTCTGATAGGCTTCAAATACCAACTCAACCATTTCTTCTCCATCCTTACCACCGCCTGGGGTGACAAGGATATAGGGTTCCTCGATATCTGGTTTTACACAATCATCGATAGAAGATCTCTTAAGGTAGCCAGTAAAGAAAGTCTTGTCATAGATATCGGACTCAAGCCCAAGCCCTTGAAATGGTTCGTAGAATGATTTTAGACCGTAAACCCATATTTCATCATAGAGATCTTTTAAAGCAGGTAGAGCAGCCTTCATTCCCCATTCTCTTTGTAGAGATCGACTTTCATCAATGATATCCCGTTCTCCCAGTACCGTCTTAACTCCTTTCGTCTGCAGCATCTTTAACGTCTCACGGACCTCGCCCTCAAGACCTAAAGGTTCTTTATCCACAATAAAAAGATCAGGGTCAAAAACTTCCGCTGTTTTTAAAATGATTGCTTCTCGTATGGCCATAGTCTGATCTAGATTGATATGCAACCCCAAAGACGTATATCGACCATCCTTCAATTTAATCACACCTGGAATTCGAACGAAATCCACCCTAGCACGGAATTCAAAACTACCAATTACGGGAGATCCGGAAAGGATAAGGACGGATATTCCCTTGTATCGTCCAACAAGCTCGTGAGCAATAGCTCGGCACCTTCTCAGGTGACCTAAACCAAAGGTATCATGGCTATAGATCAACACCCGAGCGTTATCGAGACGAGTGGGTTCCGTCATAACAAAAAAAGGGAAGGCAGTTTATGAAAGTTAGTCCTTAAAAGCTTTTATACTTCTATGTATCGTTAAAACGGGAGGAATCGAAAAGCAAAATAATCAACTGCAGCAGCTCGGCGACTTTCTCCGGGTTGTCCGAAACCTGAACCCAATCAAAGTTCGCCAACTTTTTGGGAGATTGGCCACTTTGTTCTTTCTTTACTGTAGCTCTGTGTGAGACAAATACCTTCGTCCGGTTTTCGGAAGCTCTCTCCAAGCGCATCGCATATCTATCATGTGACGTACCTTGCCCCACTATACGATTAAAGAGTGCCATAGCCATCTTTTTTGTCCCGGTAACACCGTGGATGTCCTCAATCCAATCAGTTTCCATTAGTCCTGCTGCTGGCTTAAAAGTAGACAAGCTCACCTGCTCACTAGCCCAATAATCTGCTAAGCGTTTCCAGACCTCCTCCGCCGGCGCCTCAATTTCTAACCATCGGTTGTCGCCAGTCGATACAATTCTTGCTCCCACAATCTCTGGCAGCACCTGTTTTTCCAGCAATTGTTTACTATTATTATATCCTTCCAATATCGCGGCATTCGATGACTCCAGTAAATCTGGAGGTAGAGATAACGAGGAGGAGCGTTGCCTCTCTTCAATATACTTTTTTACACGAGTAGACTTATCAACGCCGAGCTTCTTATTATACTGAGTTGGATTTTCTTGCGATGTGGAACGTTTCTCAGATGTACTGCAACCCGCTAGGGAAAAAAACAGCACGAATAAGACGAAGAAATTCACCACGGATAAACGAGAACTAGACATAGGGATAACGGTTAAACACGAATGTAAGTTACGGCAAAGGATATCACAATCCGGCGGACAAACAGCCAAATAAATAAGCACCCACCAGCCCTACTAATTGAAACGTTACATATGTACCCTCCTTGTGCATATTGTGAAGCGCATTCAATAACACATAACTATAGGCGTGTTTCTAATGTACATTAAAGGGTAGTGTAATCTGAGGTCTGTAATTTAGCTTTCTATTGCAGCTTCGCTATTGGCTTTGGCGGAGTGAACGTAGAGAGCGAAGCCAAAGCCGGTTTTTCAGGCTTTAGTATTGAATGTTGAGCCAT
>WLWI01000524.1_pt1 | contig 35390 bp, 49 predicted proteins | sample 6701501 | NCBI WGS metagenome assembly WLWI01 (sample SAMN12718690, study PRJNA515312) | sponge metagenome | isolation source: marine sponge | host: Mycale hentscheli | place: New Zealand: South Island, Marlborough, Capsize Point | collected 2014-11-01 | reverse complement strand
CAGAGAGTTGTTACTATGGCACTGAAATCCCTTTACCGTGTATGCGAAATTTAAAAACTGGACCTTATTTTCAGTAGCTTCAGTGTTACAAGTCAAAATCATTCATATAAAAATAGTATAGTCTTTAGGCTCGCTCGCTATTTGTGCTCAAGCACATCACTAGTAATATAAGAAGAACACAGTGGGGAATGGGGTGGTGATAAGTGGCATTTAAACCGGCTAAAAGAGATTTGTGCTAACGGTGAAACTACAGTCAGTATAGCAGTATTATCAAAACGTTTAGCATGGAAAACTAAACTCTGTTGGAAAAACTGGAATACGAAATAGTAAGAGAATTAACGTACTTGAGGATAATGAGGACGGCTACCCGTAGCTATAACGAAGTACTCAGAGGTTAATCTTGAACTCTGCACATAATTGTTATGATATACACCATACTTATTATCGGGAAATGTTTTAGACAACGTACCTTTCCATCGTTACCTTCAGCCTTCAATGTGTGGGCATCAATAAATGATGCTCTGGCATTGAAATAATCCACTTTCCTAGTTAAAGACAAACATATAATGATTGCTGTTCCAAATATACTTGCGCATAGTACACATAAAAATATTCATGTACATAAGCTAGGCAAACACTTCTAAAAATGTATAAAAAAAAGTGACTCGAGTACAGGTATAAAATAATTGGTAGCATCGGATTGTAAGTATTGATTCTACATTGCTCCATTGCAACAGATTAACACAACTCAAACCACTGTCTTGTCTGACTGTTCATTGTCTATCTAGCTATTCTAACAATACATCTGATATCTAATGATCCACAGGAAGTTTGTAGAGCAAAGTTATTGCAGTTATATTTTGTTTACAACTCGAACACAAGATTTTATGCACACTGGTAAGAGGACATTAAAAGCATAAGTACCATTGATGCTATTGGTAAAAAAAGAAAAAAGGTGACTCTCAAAGCAAGCAGTTGTCAAATTATCAATTCCACCAGGTACAAGATCATCAAAAGATCAAATATGCATAAATAAAAAATTAATCAATATTAATCAATTAAATAAATAAATAAATAAAAACCAACCAAACAAACAAAAGCAAATAAAATAATAAACAGGGTGCCAAAATAGACAGGTACTATGTAGTAAGCCTGTGAAGTAATACACACCAGTATTAGATTCGACATCATAAAATGACTGCATCTTATCATGCTAACAGAAATAATGGATCAGGCACTAATACATTGCTCCACTGAAATTTGCTAAGAATATGAAAACAGGAGAATCACCGAAAGGCAGTATTAGTCTCTATTGTTCCCTTTAGGTGCATACATCATTAATTTGTATTGTAAAAGTATGACAAATAATACTATAAGAATCCAATAAAGCCCATCAACCATTTCTTGAATTTTAAAAATATAAATTATCATCAATTATGAAACTGAATTATTGAAGCTTACTTACAAAAAGGAGAATATTTCTTATTGAGCTAGTGTTTTAAATAGCAAACTTAAAGTATATAACCCGAAGCATAACTTTCTCCTTTAACTTTATCTATACACAAGTTATCCATTTAAACTTATTTATTTCCTTGTACAATTAAAATAATCATCCCAACTCTCTTTAGTAGTATTCAAGCTATCTTTAAAGACTTTTTTTAGTACAGCCACAGTGCTGCTCCACTCACCAATATCTTTGTAATATACTAAGAATAGCTTTGAAACTGTATCTATACCGATATGTAAGCTCTACTCGAGTTCCATTGTCTTAACTGTAGATTAACACATTAACAGGTTGAGAGTTCACAAGCTAAGTTGTTTATTCTAATCCATAGTCTTAAAATTAAACACTTGCATGTAGAAACTAAGAAGGGAGAGTAAGTGAAGAAAAGAATGTAAATGCACTCTTTGTCATGGTTATAAGCCGTGGGCAACAGTATTTACTTGAAAACACATTGTCCACTAGACTACCGCTAAGGTAAGTCTGTGTAGGTGCATGTCCAGTTGTGTCAAAGCATTGTGTGTTAGAACCACTACTTAGCTAAAGAATATCACAAAGACAACTTTTAAATAACGTGTATTGTTTTGTTGTTGTTTTTTTCCCTTCAATTCAAGCAGTTGCAGAGTGCTGCTACTATGGCACTGAAATCCCTTTACCGTGTATGCGAAATTTAAACTCTGGACCTTATTTTCAGTAGCTTCAGTGATAGAAGTCAAAATCATTCATACAAAAATAGTATAGTCTTTAGGCTCACTCGCCATTTGTGCTCAAGCACATCACTAGTATATTGTAGTTTTATGCAGCCTAACAAGTCAGGCTCTCTCGCCATTTGTGCTCAAGCACACCACTAGTACTTATTACACAGAGAGTCATTGTGTGATATGGCGAAATATTTCAGGAGCAGGCTAAGCCAGAGGAGAGTGAGAATAAAGCCTGAGAGTGAAATATCTAGCCAATATCACTCTGACTAAATAAGCGGCTTATTCCACACTAGATATCTTCACTAGTTAGTACTAGGACTGGTAACTCACAGGTAAAGTTGGTCGTAGGGGCTGCCCACAACCCCGAGCTTGCGGCAGAGTGAAATAACAACCCAATACAGAGTGAAATAACAACGAGCTCACAGTCACACTGCCTAAAGATATCATAGTGAAGATATCTAGGGTGGAATAAATCACTTTATACCATAATTATTTGTGCATCTATTGTGCAAAAACATTTTTTTGTGTACAATATAAACTCTCTTTGTGGTAACAATTTTTTTTTACGCCAGTGATTGGAGGGGAATAACACAGAGGAATAACATATTAATCCATGGTTGTTACCACATCAACTACAGTATAACTTTTTTATAACTAGTAATGCGCTGGAGCACAAATGGCGAGTGAGCTTGTGCACAAACAAAATACTTCAGAAGAATCTATCAGTCCATTTCTAAAACCATAGCTAAGTAGTAGCCGTTGTGAGTACCATACTTGATCTAACAAATACAGAACTATTTTCTTACCTCAATTTCCTGAGTACTGGTATTTTCGCATTCTGACTATCTGAGTTACCATCTGAGTTACCAGTAGCATTTGACAACTCACAGCTACTATAAACGGCCGAATTTTTGAAATTGTGTCTGGTAAAGGGTCTCAATACTATAGTAACCTTTCACCATAACATTTTGTGACTTGATAAAACAAGAAGTTTCAACTTAATACAAGGGGTAAACAATTAAATTTCCTTGAATGACCGAAAGTTTCTGTTTAGTGGAGGTATGGGAAGGGATAGACCACGAAGCAAACACAAAAATGCGAGGGTCAAAGTACAAAATGACATATGTACGTCTACACATACATATAAACAATTGTGTTACCCCTGATAGTGTCTTGCTTGCTTTGATCGCTCAGCAATTATTTGAAGAAGATATACCATGACTTACTTTTCCTTTAATTGAACTCTATGGCCCCAGTTTAAAGACTTGATGTAGTCAGACACTCCAGTCCTAAGTTCACTCCTACATGAGAAACAGTGTGCATTCATGATAATAATTACAGTTGATTTATCTTTATCCACACTTTACCAAGAATGTGAAATCTGCTCTGGAACACTCCAGCCATAACTCTGAGCATCCTGCATTTGTAAGAATGAATACTTCCTAGAGCAAATCTTTTTTAAATAGTGCAGGATTGAAAACTTTAATTGTACTGTATGTATGTAGGTGGTTGGTTTCACATCTTACCTTTAGTGATTGCCCAAGAAGTGAAGCATGGTGCATGAGTTTCTTGGGAATGCAACCAACATTTACACATGTGCCACCTAGACCCCAGCTATTACCTACACCACACACACACACACACATACACACATAGCATGTACCTGACCACACGCAATGATATGTGATCCTGCACTCTCAATAGACCAAGTAGCTCCCTACCAGTTAGGCTTTCCCTGTCACGTACCCACCAATAGGAGGACCACCTAAATAGCTATGTATCTGATTGTATACATGCCCATGGTATGAACCCTTCAAACCTACATATGTCCTTCCCTCTACTCCACAGCTCAAATAGCATATAGCGTGGGATTAAAAACGTAGCTTATGATGAAATACTTAACTGTATCAGAACTCACTTCACAAAATCACAGAATATACCTTGTGGAGAAGGATTCACATAATCCAACACTGCAACTCTTTGACCCAGATCAGCAGCTAAACCACATGCATACACACACAATTTAAAAACAAGAAAAACCTGCCAAAAGTGAGGTGAATGCAAGGAAAGTGAAGAGAATGCAATCACTGATTTAATATGCAAGTTTAGAATTCAGTAAATTACTACATTGACTTTTTACAAGTACAACCACCAGCTTCTGCTGATTTCAGATCATCTGTGAAAGAGCGTAGACAGATGGTTACAAAAGTCCAAGAATATTAAGTACATAGCCATCATCTATGTATTAATACACTTGTGTGTCAGTAGCGATGACGGTGGTGTGTTTTCATGAATAATTCATGAGCTGAGCTGGTTCGATATAGCATCATCATTCGCTTTAAAGGAAACAAAAAGGTGATTAAGGAACAACGACTATTACAGTTTAAAAATGGGTGGAATCGGCGAGGAAAGATGGCAAAAAATTCAAAAGGGAAGGCGAAAGTTTCAAAAGGGAAGGCAAAAGTTTAGGCAAAAGTTTCACATGGCTAAGTTCACAATCATGATAGAAAGACAGAGATTAAGAAGCAGGAGAGATAGACAAAGGTGGAAAAGGGACTCCATCACTCAAGAAGAAAGAGCAGAAGAAAGGAAAGGAGGTGGCATAAGAAAATCTGAACTAGTTCAGGAAGAAAGAGAGCAGTGAAAGGGAAACTGATGTAACTAAACCAATCGGTAGAGGATGATACCCATGGATAAGATTACCTTATGCTACTGTATCCTTAATTTGCAAAAGTGAGTATATCAAGTGCAACTGTATGGCAGGGTTTGCTAGTTTCTTTTACTTCTGTATTGTTAAGGTAATCAAGTGTATCAATTCCTCTGATATTTGTCTCACGTAACCAGACCCTTTACCTACCACTATGCTGGGAAAGTGTCTGGTGGCATTAGTAAGTGTACCAGTTCAAAACCCTCCAGACCTACAAGGTAAATTGCAGTTGCAGTCGTGGTTATCAGTAATTTTAGGGTTACCACAGACATTCAATCAGCTCATTTCCGCAATTCCAAAACCTTCGTACAGAAATGGAAGTGGAACTTACCGCAAATAAGGTGCCAAACACTAGGATTCATGAAAAGACTGCAAGACAGGGCTCTTAAAATAATAGATATACAAGAATCTGGAAGTGAGATAGAAAGCTTTGCTTTTTGATATTGAAAAAAAAAAAAAAAAAAGCTAGCATGTTGCTTATAGCGTACCAATAAGTGCCATACAAGTAATACATATAACAGTGTTAAGGCAGTTATGGTACGGCTTATATCCACTTTTGCTCACAGTGCCAGAGTTATTTTGTACAAGCATTTAGCTACGTGTGGAAGTTTTTATGTGTGCGGTATTTACATAAGGTTTTAACCACAGAGCTTCTGGGTAAAGGACTAATTACACTACCTTTGAACTGGTACAATGTACTAACACTACCAGACCACTATCCCAGCAACAGTAGGTAAAGGGTCTGGCTACACGAGACTACTCTGATATAGGACAGGATGTCAAAATATATCAAATATTTAATATTTGACCACACCATTAGCTTTGGTTCATGATACCTTCTTTGCTGCAAGCCAGTCCCCCAGAGCCTCCACCCACAACAACTAAGTCGTAGTCATAGCAACGCCTACCTGTATATAAAAAAAGGAGATTATGGTATTTGGACTTTTAATTGACAGAATTAATGTGTCAAAAAAAAACAAAAAAAAACTTGCCTCTGTGCTACAGCTAAAAAGTTTTGAAACAGGGAAATGCACGTTACCTGGAGGCTTTAAATGAGCAGAAAGAGTGGTTAGCCTACGTATACTACTTGAACTCGTCATTTCTATTATAATATTTCACAGCTACATAATGCCAAAGATGGTTACATGTTACTGGTCCACAATTTGATCACTGCAACAATAATTCAATTCGGTAAAGGTCGTTTTAACAAAAGGATCAATACAAGTCATGTGATTGTGCTCGGTCGTTAGTATTTTTGAGTTGGTAGGGTGTTCCAACTGGCTACTACTACTTCTTTACTGGCGGGCTGGTGGTACTAGTGCAGTAATGGCTTCTAATGCTATTCAAGAAACAGTTGGAAAGGGATCTGTTGAGTTAACTCCAGAACCACTTTTACGCTTCGTCGAAACTTTCAATTTTAAAGCGTTTGTGGAAGAGTACTTAGTGCCTTCTGAGGAAAAAAAGCTTTCTGATGCAATAAGAGAGTCTTCCCGCCTGGTAGGGCAGACTAGGAATGGAGAAATCTTGTACGCCTGGGACAGGTGTGCTTCAGAAGACGAGTTTGTAACCACTATAGGTTTGTACAACATCCAGTCCAAGTCTAACCAAACCTTGTATCAGCACGATGTCAAAGCCAACATAGTGAATGCCTCAGTGAATTCAGAGAAAACTATTCTAGCCTTCAATATAAAGGAATCATCTTATGACGATGACCACTGCATGTATGAAAGCTATGTTGCTGAGATTCAGCCACAAGGACGGACTTTCAACCTCAACCTCCACAGCCCAAACTTTCGAGCTCTGTATTTCCTGCACAGTGAAGGTACCCATTCTACAAAGATCCGAATGTCTAGCAAAGCCACGCAGACCGCGCACCTCTTGGTTGTGATTCCAGGTATTCTAATCTGCCTCTACCATTTCAAAATGCAACTGATCATGCTTGGAGCTGTCATGGTCGGACAACCTGAGAAAGAAATCATTAACAAAAACTTTTCATGGTACCAGTGGGACCCCCATACTCAGTGGCTCTACTATGCTCGCTTTGAAAGCAACTCCAGTGTTGTTAGAATGTCGGTAAGTGGCAAGCATTCGATTCTTCTATCATGTGAAAATTTCTCCAAGTCTGTTCATCAGCTGATGTTCACTATTTCACTTCCCTTACCTTATGACGACCAGCTCTACACCACGGTGAGTACTTACTTTGACAACCCTTTCTCATTTAACATGCCAGTCCGAGAGATGAATCTGCAAGTGTTGTACCGACGAGATGGCTTTTGGTGTGCGTGTCTCCAACACTGCATGGGCACAAATCCTGAACTGAGTGAAGCTGGCATGAGCAGCATGGAGGGACCCAAAATTGACTACACAGTGTACATGTTGCACAATGGACACCTCCTGTACGGACAGGTCCCCTTCCCGCAGTTTATCTGTGACCCTATGTACATCCACTTCATGTTAGTGGGCAACTTTGTGGCTGCCTATATCCCTGATGTGATGCTGCACTTGCTTAATGTTGGTCCTCTCATCAGCCCTTGCCATCATCTCACCTTTGGGGCGGAATATTCCACATTTGCTGTTTTCGATTCTACTCCAGCTGGCAGTGAATCAGCCGAGAAACCACTGCAGAGCTCTTCAGGAGGAGGCTCTGTAAGTTTGGAAGACGAGCCTCTCTGCCTTGCCTCAGCAGTGACTGGATCACTGATGGGTGACTACAACACAGCTGTCTTAGACTGCAGTACTGGTGCACTGTACGAGTGCAACCTCCAAGTGCATGCATTTTTTGAACTGTTCAAAAGTACTGATGATCATGAGTTGCGTCAGGACCTCCTTCACCTTATGATCATGGCATTTCGCTATCATGGTCTTGCACTTTCCATGATTGAGCACATCTGTCAGACTCCCTTGTCTTATTTTGACAACCAGCTCTTCGCAGAGTTCATTGTGGCGTCTAGTTTTGCCAATTTTTACTTTGACTGCAAGCGATACTTTGCGTGCCAATTCCCCTTGTCTACTTCACAAACCTTTCGTGGAAAGGTGAGTAAAAATCCAGATGGAGGAAACCGGGCATTGTTGAAAGTCCGTCCTATGGCCAACTTTGTTCAGCAATTATTAGTGCAATCGGACCAACGCTTGGTGATGGCCACCGCCGAGGAGCTCTTGAACTATGAACCTCAGAGAAACCAGGAGTTCGAAAACTTGTGTTTCAATGTGATTTTGAATCAGTCTAAATACAAGCGCCTTGACCTTGCCAGTCTTCCAGAAGAAGAGAAACCTCCAGTTCCACCTGACCTCCCGTCTGCTGCATCTGGTAAGCATCGAGTTAAAAAGAGTACCGTCCCTGCTCAGCCTGGTGCAGGTGGGTCTGGGATTTTCAACAAGATCTCTACTTTTAGCCGCAGGCAGGGGAAGCCATTGCCTCAGCTGCCAACAGTGGAGCAGCAGCAGACCCTAGGTTTTCTGAAGCTAGACGACGACATGGCAGAAAACCTAACAGCAACCTCCACAGCTCTAAGAGAAACCATATTGTACAATATTTCGAAAGACCTTCAGCTTCGCTCTAAAAATATAGCCCTCAATGCGACAATCACTTACTGCAGAGAGTTGGAGAAACAGTCTAGCAACTTGCTCCAGGTTATATGGCAATCTCTTGGTTTCAACAGCAATAACCACCCCATCAACTCCACCCTCTGCCGCTTGCCTACTCCAAAGGAGCGAATTCTGTTTGAATTGCTGGAGGCATATCATCTGACACATCTCCAGCTTGGTATTGGCTTGCCAATGGGGTTCCACACGTTCTTCACCAGCTTAGGCTACATCACTCAGGACATAGTCATCTTTCTCCAATACATGAGGAACGATGTCTTCACCCCAACCAAGAAGTTTGTAGAGCTTCTGTTAGAAGATTGTGATGAGGATGAAGGGAACAATGTGTTCCAAGTTATCTGCAACTTGGAGTATCCGCTGGCAAAATTTGCTCTCGGTCGCTGGAGAGATCCTCTTGTCCAGCAGTTAACTATTGACCATTCTGGCATGCCTGGCTCCAATATCAAAGGAGTTTAGGTACACAACTGCTGAACCTGACTTTTTCTTTAAATTCCACCCTTTCTACCCTCTTTTTTTTTTTTTTTTTAATCTGATCACTGTGTTTTAATCCATCACAATCATATTTTGAACTTTTTTTTTTTTGCAATTACTGTACACCTTCATTAGCTTGCTGGTTCTGAGTAGTATGTCAGGTAGACATGCAAAACCAAGCGTTCCTTCATTTTGAAACTGAGCTTATATGAAATTTATTAAAGAAACAAAAGAACACATTTTATAATAAAAATGTTTGAAAATGGTATAAAAATAAATACCGCAAAACAGGGAAAAAAATCAGGCGTTAAAAAATGAGATTAAAAAAATATCACAGTGCTATAAATGAGATGAAGTTATATCACCAGCTATGATTAAAAACATAAGGTACATGTTCACTTCAGCCTCACAAGATGGAAGTGAGGCTTCAGTAGAAGCAGATGTCCTTGAAGTAATAGTTCTGGGAATTGTAGTGAATGGGCTGGGAAAAGGGGAGAGTCTTCTTCATGATGTTGTCACTCTTGAATTCCACCTCTCTCATCATATCATACTGCAAATACAATCCAGAAAAAATACAGTGAACATAATATGTATACTAAAAACGAATACAGCAATTCTTCAATGCAACCTTTATAGGTGGCACTCACTATTACCATTTTCAATTATTTTCACTACATAGAAGGTACTCAAAGTACATATAAAATACCAAAACTTACAGCATTACACTTGGACACATCTACATGAACCTCCTGGCTCTTGGACAGAGACACTTCCAGGTCATCAGAAGCATCAAATGGAGCCATTCTGCAATAATAATAATAATAATAATAATAATAACATAAAAGCAAGTGTTTTTATTTTTTACATTAAATAAAGTATTTTATTAGTATCAGCTATATAAATCAGACACTCTCTACCAGTCAGCTAACTATACCACTATATTTGCATACCTGAAAGGTCCCTGAGCAGAGCAGGGCAGCTGGATGTTTTGAGAAACCTTGGTGTGGAGGATGTTAAGGTAACTGAGTTGAGAATGGATAGTAGAGTTGCTGACACAAGTCTGAGAGGAGAAGCTATGTCCACCAAATGTGCAGTAAGTTTTGATGGCATCCTTTGGTGATCCCTGGTTGGGATCAATACTGTATGTGCCACTGGTGGCAGCAGGATGGTCAAGCTGGATGTCATGGCAGGATCGAGATAGCTTGGAGGATTTTACAGACTCTAGGTCCTTCTCCATCTCACTCAATTCAACGTACAGGAATTGCTGCAAAATTAATAAGACTGCATGAACAATGCTTATGAGTTGTATTTTAAAGTTCTCATTACCCTTTCAATCTTCTTCAGGTCAATAGTGACATCCTTGCTGCGGTAGAAGAAAGTATGTGGGGGGTCCCCAGGTGGTCCAGGGGGTCCTGAAGGTCCTGTGGGACCCTTTGGACCTGGTATACCGGTGCCACCAACAGGACCAGGAGATCCTTTCTGTCCCTCTGGACCATGCTTGCCTTTAGGACCAATAGGTCCAACATATCCTTTAGGTCCCTATTGAGAACAATACAGAAAAAGAAAGAAGAGTTACAGAAGCTAGTTTAGAAGTTGACAATGTAATGATAGCTCTAGTAAATTAATGTACTGTTCCATGTGCTTCCACAAATAAATGACAAGACATGTTATGTCGACATCTTCCTCAAAATAATGTTGACTTAAAACATTTTTTTTCTAGTATAAGTATATAAAATAATCCATTTATTTAAGCTCATCTGTTCATTTCTATGTGCACTGCCAACTCTTCTCACCTGTTCTCCTTGCTTTCCTTGTGGTCCCTGGTTGCCCTTAGGTCCTACTGATCCAGGTGGTCCAGATGGTCCAACATGGCCATCCTCACCTGGATGACCATCATCTCCCTTGTCTCCTTGGTCACCCTTGTCACCTACTGGACCAGGTAGACCTGGTTCACCCTGGAAGATAGCAACAATAAAAATAATAATGCAGATGATACATCTCTTCAGATGTTTATAAGTATCCAGTCCTGAGATGGAAAAATGAAAATTATAATGTTTTGTAACTATAATTTTCAAATATAGCTTCATTCTGTCACAGTTAAAAAGTATATTAGCACACAACAGGATATTAACACTTACATCATCCCCAGGAGCTCCAGGAGGACCAGCATAACCTGGGTCTCCATTAGGGCCGTCATTCCCTGGTGGTCCCTTTGCACCGGGTGCACCTGGGTCTCCAAGAATACCCTACAATATTAATAAACCAATAACATCAACTAAATGTCTCCTAACTCAACAGGTCACATTATTCAGTAAAATATACACTGAGACTTACCTTCTTGCCATCTTCACCAGGAAGTCCAGGAGGACCTTGAGCACCTTTGCGTCCTGGATGTCCAGGGCCTCCTGGGGGTCCTTGTGGTCCAGGAGGTCCAGCTTCACCATCAATACCTCTTGCTCCTTTGGGTCCATCAGAGCCAGTCTCACCTTTATCTCCCTACAACACCAAAAAAAAAAATATTTGTGCAAGTTTAAATAATAGCTCAAAAAACCTGTAAAGTACACAAATATCTCTAGCAATTATATTAACCTACCGTCATTCCTTTAGCACCCTTCAGTCCAGGAGTACCATCATCTCCTCTAGGTCCAGCTTGGCCATCATCACCGGTATCTCCAACTAACCCTGGAGTCCCAGGTAGACCCTACACACACACACACACACACACAAGCATGCACACATACACACATGTACTAATAAAAAGATTTCTATTATATAATAGTATTACTCACAGTCTTTCCTGTAGCTCCCTTATCTCCCTGAGGTCCAGCTTGGCCAGGCAAACCCTGTTCTCCTGGGTTGCCAGCACGTCCTTTCTCACCCATGTTGCCAGCCTTGCCCTGGTGTTAAGAATAATTTATAGTGGTATGCTAATGCATAATATTAATGCATAACTTACAATATCACCAGCATCACCAGTCTTTCCTTGAGTTCCCCGCGGGCCAGGTGGGCCTGGTGGCCCAGCAGGACCCTTCTGACCTAGTGGACCTTGAGCTCCTTTGGTACCCTAGCCATCATTGCCAATCACAGTAAACATAATCAAATCTATTGAGAATCAAAACTTACAGGGGCTCCATTGGGTCCAAATGGCCCCTTTGGTCCAGTAGACCCATCAGGTCCAGGTGGACCAGGAAGTCCTGGGTTTCCTGTGGCTCCAGTTGGGCCTTTGTCTCCTTGAGGACTTGGCACTCCTGCTTTACCAGGTTTTCCCTGAGATCCACGAGGTCCAGCTGGTCCGGCTGGTCCAGGATGACCAATATCCCCCGGGGGCCCTTGTGGTCCCTAAACAAAGCATGTATTCCTTTGTGAGGATAGTCTTCAACAATATTGCTGCACACACTGACCTGGTCACCAACTGGTCCTGCTGATCCAGCAATGCCACGTGGTCCTCTCTCGCCCTAAAAAAACACAAATTGTGTGCTATAATACTGGTAAGCAAGCTAGGCCTCAAGGATTGCAATAGAATAACCAATGCCAGGAAGGTCTGTTGAACAGCTTGGTAGACCAGTGAACTCGTTCTTAAAAATAAATATCTGATGGCAAAAGCATCATTGAAATAAACGGTAACCTGCACTGTGTATTATCTGACAATTCGGTGATACCATGTGTTAGAATTAAAAATGGGCTTTGCAAGCATGATAAAAAGCGCCACAAAACTAAGGAACAGCTAGAAAAGTGCTACAGAGCTTTTTCAAATGTAACAAGTCACACTAACAATTAGACCTGAGAATGTCTCAATGGATCACTAATAAGGAAATAAACTACCACCACATATACACAGCTAAACACAGTGTGTTCACTCAACATTCTCAATTGAGACCTAGACCCAAAACTCTTCCTACCCTTTCTCCTTTTGGTCCAGATGGTCCAGTGACTCCTTGATCACCAACAGCTCCCTATATACATCAAATGATTATCTATTGCTCTTATAAGATAGAAATATATCCTTACTTGTCTTCCTCTCTGTCCACGAGGTCCTGGAGGTCCTGGAGGTCCATCCAAACCCTATTTATTTAGCACACAGAGATAAATTATACATTTTACAACACCAGACTTCAGTGGTGTAGGAAGATGTTTTAGTAAAAGGGGGGCTCCAAGGGCATGTTTAATCACCTCGTTAGATTGTGCCCCTAACTTATGGGGGGTTCCAGTCCCCCGAAACCCCCCAGCTCCCGCTCCCTTGCTACGCCACTGTACTTACAGGTCGTCCAGGAGGTCCATCTGGTCCACTGTTCCCAGCATTTCCAGGTGGTCCTTGAGGTCCAGCTGGCCCACGTGGTCCTTTAGCACCAGGAGGACCTGTTGAACCCTAATATTACAACAATAACAACAAAAAATAGTATGAAGACTGTAGAGATTAATGGCTGGATCAAGTACCTGAGATCCAGCAGATCCAGCCGCTCCAGGTGGTCCCTGTTCCCCAGGAAGTCCAGTAGCACCTTCTACTCCAGGATCACCCACCACACCAGAACTGCCTGTTTGTCCCTATAAGTATTTATTAGAAGGACGCTACCATGACAATCATTCAGAAACAGCTGGACGCTTGATTGCATACCTGAGGTCCGGGGAGTCCATTTGGTCCAATATCTCCAGTTTCTCCAGAGCCTCCTCTGGTTCCTCGCTGTCCCTTTTGTCCTTCAGGTCCTTGGGGCCCCACAGAACCACGTGGACCAGTATCTCCAGCAGGACCAGCTGGTCCCTAAACAAGTACAAGTAGGTCTCATATTTAAACTTAAAAACACATTACCAAATATATATATATACACTGTATATACATATACTTCTCAATAACTGACTGACTTACAGCAGGGCCATCAGGTCCGGGGTGACCTGGCTTGCCAAACTCTCCCGGAGGTCCTTGGCTACCAGAATTTCCAGGAGTACCAGGAGCTCCATCTGGACCAGGGGGACCAAATCCTCCACGTTGACCATCATTACCATCTCTACCATCAGACCCTTTAGCCCCCTATGAGAGAAGAATTATTAGATATCTGCCGTAAAATACAGTTTGCTTATACTTACTGGGACACCAGGTGCTCCATGAGGTCCACGAACTCCAGCTGGGCCAGCAGCTCCCTAATAAAAGATGTACGTATAATAATCACCATTAATACACACACACACACACACACCACATGTGTATACACACACATACACACCACACACGTGCGTGCATGCGCACACATAGGTCCTTACAGCAGGTCCTGGTGGACCCTGGGGTCCATCAACACCAGGGATTCCTGGGTTTCCATCTCGTCCATTGAGCCCTTTGTCCCCACGAGCACCACGAACTCCAGGTCTGCCAGGACGACCAGGACCACCAGGAAAGCCTGGAGTACCCTGAAGACAAAAAAGACAAGAGTTAACTTTCATACCTAATCGCTAATTTATTAAACTCACATTTGGCCCTGGATCACCATGTTCTCCTTTAGCTCCAGTCTGACCTTTCTGACCTTTAGCACCATCCAGACCTGGTTGCCCATCCAATCCATCGTGTCCAGTAGGTCCCTATAACAATAGCATACTTGAATCAAACTACAATCTGTCAATTCTATTTGATGAGTGTTCTTACACTCCCTATTCATTGCATTAAAGTGTCATAAAGCTCACTTTAGCTCCCTTAGGTCCATGGGGTCCAGCAAAGCCTCGGTTACCAGCATCTCCCTGATCTCCTGGTGGTCCAAATGCTCCTTTGTGTCCTTTATCTCCTTGTGGTCCCTATGAACCATACCGCTTATTTCAACAATCATCCAAAGACTAAATATGATCCTACTTACTGGTTTGCCTTTCTTTCCAGCTGGTCCCTTGTCTCCAGGCGTTCCAGTAGATCCTTTGGGACCGGAAGTTCCTTGAGGTCCACTGACACCTGGGGCTCCAGTCTGTCCTTGGATCCCTGGTGGTCCAGAAGGCCCATCTGGACCAGTGGGACCCTAAATTATATAAAGATGAAGGTTAAGCACAGTTGGGGCTAATTTGGAATTTAAGTAGAAGTGTTCCAGAAATTTACTGTTTACTGGCCAATGAACCAGTTTACTCAAAATAATTTACATGCATGTATTTACTCTCCACAGCTAGTAATGTAAGTATGACCAGTTTTAACTTCAGACATATGAAAGAATGAAGCTCTATAAAAAAAACTTTCAATGATAAAACTAAGAGGAGACTATCCTAAACATTCCAAGGACAATTAGACTTCTCTGCTTAACACACTACCTTTTCTCCATCAGAACCAGAAGGTCCCTGAGCTCCATCTGCACCATCAGCTCCAGCGGCACCGTCTTTACCATCAGCACCATTGTAACCTTTCTCACCAGCTGAACCTGGTTCACCACGCTTTCCTGGACCTCCTGGGGCACCCTACACCAATCAAATTTACAACACAGTAAGCACATAGGACACAGTGGCTGTGTTACAATACTCAACGCTAGACTCTACTGTCAGATAGAGGGCACTTACAGCAGGTCCTTGAGGACCTTTGGGACCAGTTGCACCTTTATCACCATCATCTCCTGGACCGCCAGGTGGGCCTGCTTTGCCAGGAGGGCCAGGTGGGCCCTGCATAGAAACACAAGATAAAATAAAATATAGTAACAAAATAAATCACCACCACCACTTGCGCCTTCTTCCATTCATTCAGGGTTACTCATCAAAGGAACACGCCAAATAGTCTCGCATAGCCACATCCCTTACTAAACCACTCTGTTGAAGGGCCACACTTTGCATTGTCTCTGGCAATCTTGACTATTTGGACTTATAAGCTTTTTCCTTGCAAGTTTTATACAAAGTGGTGGTAGGATATGTATCAGACACTCTTCCATGAAATAGCTAGTATTCAAGACCCCACCCACTTCAAGTGTGTTATTGTTGGACTTTTTCCTGATAGTCATTCTTCCCTCACTACCTATACCCACAAAAGACTAAACTTCTACAATAATTATACATACCTTGCGTCCATCTGGTCCATTGTCCCCCATCATTCCATCAGGACCTGGATGTCCCTATGAAAATAATCAAATAATTAATGAAAATAAGAAAATTAATACTTCTTTATGACTCACTCTCTTTCCTGGTGGTCCGTCTCTACCCTGGTTTCCTTTCTTTCCTGTGTTCCCTTTAGGGCCTACTGGACCATGAGGTCCGGCTGGACCTGGATCTCCCTACGCAGCAAAGTGTGAAAATGCAATTTGTGATTATTCTGTTCTAAACTTACTTCTAATAATTTTCACCACAATTACACCCTACACTTTAAAAAACATCTTACAGTTTCTCCTTTTTCTCCTAGTGCTCCAGGAATGCCTTGATAGCCAGGTTCACCAGGTTCTCCAGCTTTACCATGAGGACCTGGGGCTCCCTGTGGACCTTGGGTACCCTACATGTACATATACATGTGTGTTGTCATGTTCATATATATAAAAACTCTCACAAAAATCAACTCACAGGTTTCCCTGGACCACCGTCATTACCAGGGTTACCAACCATGCCTTCCTTGCCCTATTAAACAAAAACAACAACAAATAACTCACAGTTGTGTCCAACACGACTTGTAAAATTATGAAAAAAAAGTAACAAACACATTTCACATAAGAAACTACAATTCATACTTACCCTGTGTCCACGGGCACCCTTTGGTCCAGGGTGTCCATGATACCCAGTAGCACCCTGAAGACATGATCAGTTCAAAATCAATATCTTAATAATTCAAATGGGGAAAAAAACTTACTCTCTTGCCAGGCGCACCAGGTGAGCCTCTTGGACCTCTATCTCCTACTATGGGAATATTAACAGGGTGCTTGCCACCCTAAAAATAGATTTCACAACAATATATTAAAAATAGCTCAAAACATTACCAAAACAAACAAACTAAAAGAACAACAATTAACAATGAAAGAATCAACTAGCTGTAACAAAGAGGCACTAAATGCCTTACAGATATGTTGTTTCCATGTTATTTTGAATATCGTTCATTCATAGGTATGAACATCTTCTAAGAATTATAACAGTCCCATGACTGTTTCTATATAGTATATTTTTACCACTACCACAATGGAAGAAACACTTTTATCTCTATAAAAAATTAAGTACCAAATGTGCAAACCCTCAGCGCTACTATACATTAGCTAGATAATAAAATCATTTCTCAGACCAGAAAAATACTGTATTTGGCTATTCCTAATCAGGAATATATCTCAAACAATGAAAATGGGAGACGTTCTCATAAGAGAAGAAACTAATCATGTAAGCAACACTCACCGGTATATATATATATATATATATATATATGTATAATTTTTTTTTCTCCCAACGCGAAGCTACAATTTTAGCACAGCACAAAGCAAAATTACTGTGAGCAGCTTGTTATTTAATCACAACATGACAATAGAAGCTAGTACCTACAAGGACCTGACAGCTTTGTTTTCTCAAAAATTCGCCCAAATTAAAAAAGTAGCACAATAAAAAACAGTAATCTCCAAAATCAGAGCAGGACAAACAGGCAAACAAAGAGAAGAATTTCCATAACCCTCTTGTGCATGCACGCTGAGGGTTAATAGCAACAATAATACTGCAGTTAGCCATCGTGTTTCTTTACTCACAGGAGGCATATAAGCAGGTGGCCCGGGTTCGCCTTGAGGACCTTGCTGGCCTGGATCTCCTTGGTCTCCAATTGTTCCATCTCCACCATCACTACCTGGATTACCATCACTTCCAGGTGGTCCCTACAGCAAATATAAATATTGGAAGGTAATAAATCCTATATATTCCCACAATTCCACATTAGCTCCCATACTCACCGGTTCACCTGGAGGTCCATCTGGACCTTGTGGACCCTGAATACACACAAATATATGTATATGTAAAACACTGTCCAATGCAGTCCAATAAGAGCTGAATGCAAAATCAAAAATGTTACTGTGTGCCATACATATTTTAAAGTAAGGCATTTACTGATATTAGCTACAAATTAAAAAAAAGTGTTGTAATAATCAGAAAACTACTCAGTGATTAACAGCTCCAACTCACCACAGAGGGAGCAGTTTGCCTCTTATTGCGAACACTGGCAGCATCTGAAGAAAACGTATCAACATGACACTCAATGATAGTAACACACAAAAATACTGCAAAAATCAATTGCAAACAACTCTATCTATTTTTTCCTATGAGCTCAATTCATTCTACTAAAATTTACCTGCCATGTAGTTGATAGCCAAGACCCCAATCAGGGCCATCACCAAAAGTGATCTAGCAGTCATGGCAACACCTTGCTATGGTCACACAAGGACAAGAAAAATAATATATATCTCAAAAATCTACTGCATATGTTTCAGTATTTTAAAGTCATACATACTACTTAACCCCAATTTATAATCACTTAATATTAGATACCAAGAGAAACGCAGCTTTAAATATTATTTTAAATGACTGAAAATAATTCGAATGATATACCAGCCATTAAACTTACACACTCGTATTTGGTGTCCAAGGACGAGCCTGAATGAAGTAACAATCTAAAGCAGCCAAACTTTCTTCAGCGCTCTGAATCTAAAATCCTCAGCTACTTGCAACCCCTCAAATTGCTGGACGAGAGAGAGGATGCAGATATCTAAGGATCTAAGAGAGCTCAGTCTTAGCCAGCAGCTATAGTTTCTCAGAGTACAGGCTGCACTAAAAACTGCTGCTGGTACGATAGCTCTTTACTATAACCCTCCACAATCTGTTGATCAATTGTCTCAAAATCCATGCATTACAAAACACGAGACAAAAGGTTTTTCAGAGACGTAACACACTAAGAAGGACAAGGGACTATTGTAAGAGAAGAATTGGATTCCTGCGCTCACCCATAGTCGTAACAGTGTCGGTTTCTCAGTAAAAACATTTTAGCATCAGCAGTCATAATAAATGCAACAATGGACCTTCTCTCCCAGCACCCAAGGCTACAATTAATGCGCGTATGCAATTTTTTCCGTAGGTGGGGCAAGTAGCTATGGCAACTAGGATAAGAAACTAAACGAATCTATGCTGTGTAATGTCTCAATTTGCACCTGTTGGTCTTCGCGTTCCTTCCGGCTTTGAGCAGCTTTTGGAGTCGCTGGCAAAGGAGATTCTTCGTGTTCAACCTACAGACATTACCAGCTTTGCAGCAGATTATTTTAGACTAAAATTGGCCCAACGAGAAGGTATAATTGGGTGTTAATTATACACATAGTGTTGGGTTATAATATTCTATTACTGCAGAAAGAAGCAATCGATTCAATGAGAATGATCTGTCAAATAATTCAGAAGTATTATCTTCCAAAGACCCCATAAACAGCACATCAGTTCATGATAGTATGTCAATGTAAATAGCTAAAACAATCTATTCTGCCTGCTCCAAACCCTTTACCATACCACTACATGGGGGGAATGGTCTGGGAATAAAATTAATGCAACATTTTCAGGTTCTATGCTAGTAAGTAGATTGCAACAGTAACATTTCTAGCCTCATTTAAGACAAATACCATCGTTGAAATATGGAAGTAACATTACAAAATGTAATGAAAAATCCAGGGTACATATTTGTGTGTGCAGCTGAGGATGCTTTGTGTGAGACAGACACATGTTGATAGGTCATTTAAATTCCCACTCATCATGCCAGAACTAGAAAGTATAGTGAATGTCCCCAAACCTGGCCCAACGATAGTCTAGCCAGCAAGATTAGAATATAGCTAAATTAACAGCATATACTTTAATCCCTACACCTTAAAACTGATATGGTTAGAGCATATTTAGAAACCACATTGTGTATTGTAGTATTGACTCATGTTCTTGTGAATGTTAGCACATTGTGTGTTGTAATGTTATTTTTGCTCTATTGAATTGTGATTTGTTTCAGATTTTCCTGATCCTATACAGTCAATTCAGCAAGAAGTAACTGTAGAGCCAGTACAAGCAAGTGGTCCTCCCTCTCCATGTTCTGAAGATGATGATCCCAACTCTGAAATAGATGCACCTAAACTACTTGAGAGTGAAAAATTAGGCAGTGCGCATTCAGTCATTGAAAAGAACAGTGAGACTAATCTGGATGGAACTGAAGCTGAAAATTATACTGAAGCAATTGATCTTAATACAAAATCCCCACCCCTTGAATCTGATCCTATAGCATCTGAAAGTGAGGTGCAAATAGTTCCTGATGAAACTAAAACATCATCAGATAATATTGATGAAATAAGTCCTCAAATTCCAGTCTCTGATCCTGTTGAAGAAGTAGTACCTCAACCAAATGATCAAGAATCAGTCCCACCAGCAGATTCTGATCCAGATCTTAGCAATTCTCTTAAAGCTGAAGAGAATGATGAAGATGCAGGGGAAACTGAGCACAAGTCAATGTAAATTGATAATGTTAATTCATAAACCTAATAAGTTATGTGAATTACTACAGTGAAATATAATAATACTAAGGAAGACTAAACACAGACTATTCATCACAAACTAAGACAGCCTTATCTCTCCTGAAATGTCACATACAAAGACTATTAAATTCATGTATGATGTTACAATGATGGTACATTTGTTTATGTTACTCTAAAATAATTATTATTGTTGTAAATGTATTAATGTGTCTTTTCAGAGATCCACTAGAGAATTCTGAGGAAAAACAGTGATAATAGGTAATGGCATATACATTTCCATTAGTGATGCTTTAAAAAATAATACTATTTGAAGAAAATGAGTATTTTGTTATTTTTGTTTTATGGTGTTTGTATTGAATAGGCAAAAGAAGTCCAAAGAAATCTTAACTGTATTTTTTTTTAATATCATTTATTATGAAGCATATCTATCAGTGACTGTACACTTCATTCCTATCAACTACATGTATTTCTATTAAAATAACATGATGGCGGGGCATAGTTTTACCAATTATATCTACATTAAGTGTTAAATATTTAACTGCTAAAGGTAAATTTACTAACTTCCACTGTTTTATAGCTTTTCAATTGCCAAATAATAAATCACTGCTCCATATGCATGCATGAAGATGGAGGTGTCACATTACTTCTAAAGTTTGTGAGATGCACAATATTACAAGAACCTGACCCAAAATTAGCTAAATGTAGCAACTTCGAGCTCCACTCTGCTCTAACTGCTGATTAATCAATTAGAGGAACACCAAAACGAACTTGGGCATAAGCTTGGTTACTTCTACTCTTTACTCTGTTGCAAACAAGTTATATACATGGCTATATTCAGTGGTCCATACTCTGTTGTATAAGCTATATTTCGCGCAAAGTATAGTGTCTCCATTGGCAAAACAGTGATTTGATGAAGCATGTATCGCCAAAACTATCTCGTGCCGATCCGTCAGCAAGTTGACAAAGAAGAGGTGTATACCCTTTTGTTGTCTGAGAATTCTGCGATAGTCATAACAGTAAACACATCAACGGATCGTGATCAATGCTTCTTTTTTCTTCTTTACTGGTCCCAATCGGTATTGTTAAAAAAATGTGTCGTCTATTACCAGGTTCCATTGTCCCCACATGGTGACTCTTTATTCTTGGGTAGCAATGCTGCTCAGTCAAAATAAGTGTGTGGATGAATGCTGGGATCATTCACAATTGCAATATAGACCATCAGAAGCGGTGTTTAAGGGCCAGTGCAGTGTAACTTTATGCTCTAGCTTATCACAGCAAGGAGCCTAGAGTTAGCTGGAGTTTTAGCTGCTGACTTACGCTTCTCTTTGCCCCACTGTTCCAAGTGAAGGTAGTGAGAGCGTAGTGAAGGCTTCCTTCAGCTCTTCAGGTGGACTACCTATAGCCTGAGAAGGAGATCATATAGAGAGGTAAGTTCATATTTTTTTGCATGATTCTCCAAAGTTTGGTGCAGAGATTGTCTGATTGAGGCATAGTTGTTTCAAAATTTGCATAAGAAAGGTTGCATGTGTTGAGTTTGCACAAAGGCTTAAATATTTATTGGTATTTTGTAGATATACTGCTATGGGGTACGTTGTGCTGGTGGGCTTGTTGGTTGTGGCCAGTCTCAGCACAGGGACAAGTAAGTTAGAGGTCCCTTACCTTATTACTTCAATTATGATGGTCATAATCAATTGTAGTGGCCCAAACAGTGTTTTGCTTTCAATCAGACGTGGATTGTGGTGGTGGGGTGTTGGTCGAGAATTCTGTTCAGGACTGCTGCGGTAAAGGAGCACGGGCATACTCGACACTCAGCGGCGGGTGCACTCCTTGTCCCAGTAAGATATGATTTTGTTTAGTAAAATAAGATGCATGTGATACTTACACTTGTATCATCTTAACAAATAAACAGCTCATAAATATGCATTATTTATATTACACAAACTCTTACTTGTTCAATACCATGTTGGTGATCACCATTGATAGTTCATCCACATGGTTACAATAGTTATTTTTGTATTGGGGTTACTAGATCTATGCACTTTAAATGTTTTTAAGTTTTTCCTATTTGACGTGTGTGTTGTTTTAATTGTAGCAACTGACAGTGGTACTCCTACTTCACCACCTCCTGTAAGATTATAATTTGTCTATTATTAAGTATATCATATTGGTTTGGTTGCTGTTGATACACTACTTGTGAAATTTTAGGTTCTTTTAGTTGTTCTTGTTTGTTTTTTCGTGTTTTTTTAATTCTATCTTTGCGTTATTTATTTCTTCTTGTTTCCCTCCCCCCCCCCCCCTTTTTTTTTTTTTTTTTTTTTTTTTTTTTTTTTTTTTGTTTTTTTTTTTTTTTTTTTTTCCCCCCCCCCCCCCTTTTTTTTTCTTCTTCTTCCATTTCTCTTTCCTCCCTACATAGATTAAAGGAGTAAAAGGAGATCCGGGTCCTCCTGGTGAGCAAGTGAGTTTCCACGTCTGATTAGTTGCTTTGGTGACAATATTATTGTGTGTGCATGTGCTATGTGTGTGATATGTATTTTAAGGGACCACCAGGTGCAGATGGTACTGATGGCGAACCAGGAAATCCAGTAAGTGTGATAACACTTGAACTTCTGATACTTCCTGGACTTTTGGAATCTTAAGTATTTAGTGTTGATATTTCATTGGTGCAGGGACCACCTGGACCAGTTGGACAACCTGGAAGCCCGGGAGCTGACGGACCTCCAGGTAGTGCAAGTTATCCCAAAGGACCTAAGGTAGGGAGGGAATGATAGGGACAGTAGCAAGTATAGTAATGACAGAATTGTCTGCAGAAGGCATGATTAATAATAAATAATAATAACTAGCAAAGTCCTCGCCACACAGTGGCACTTGATTTGCAAATTAGGAATAGTAGCACAAGGTGTTTATATCCTCTACCAATTGGTTTAGTTACATCAGTTTCTCTTTCCTGCTGTCTTTCTTTCTCATTCATCTCAGCTCTTCTTATCCCTCTCTTCAGCCCTTTCTTCTTTATTCATGGTTCTCTTCTCCTCTTTTGTCTATCCGTGATTATGGATCCCTTAAACTTGGATTGTCCTTGTCCTCGCTGATGACTTGCTTTTGTTGTCATGTCCTTAATGCATACATTTCCTTAGTCACCATTCTACTGAATGTGACAATGCTTTACCCATTCAGGCCATAGCGCTGCTTTACCAACCCAACTCAGCTGATGAATTATTCATTAATACACACATGTACAAGTGTAATAGTAATAGTAGTAATAATAATATTAAGTAGTTCTAACTCGTTATGACTATATAATAAAATCTCCTTCCCTTGCACTTACTACCACCACATTCTAGGGTGCTGTTGGTTACCCAGGTTACCCTGGTGTGCCAGGACCTAAAGGCTACAAGGGTCCACAAGGTGCCAAGGGAAAAAATGGTGCTGATGGGCCACAAGGTTACACTGGTCTGAAAGGGCCACAAGGCAAGAAAGGTCCTCGTGGAGACAGAGTAAGATAAATTTTAACAATATTGTGTGTGTTTTTATTTCGCTCTATTCTACAGGGCCCAGTTGGTCCATACGGCTTTGTTGGTCCAGTAGGACATCAAGGAAAGAAAGTAAGTGTATAAAACTTCCGTAATGTTGACAAATTGAGTCAATAGATCCTGTGTGAATACCAAGAAAAGAGAATGTACTACACAACAGAATGATTTTAATTGACTTTGGTAGCATATTTTCTCGCCTAAGTAACAAATATTTCAGTTTCTCAATGAAGTAGTACAAATTAGTTTAAATTTATGCATAAATTCTGCTGAGTTCCTTTCAGTTGAGTTTGCTGTTGCTTGAGACTACAGTATGTTTATAAATGACTTGGTTTGTGCATTTTTCTGTACTGTAAATGACCGTGAATCTGCTGGTACAAGCCTATTTTTATGTAGTGGTTTGTCTATAAAACAAGAAGGCTTAGTTCAATAAAACATTGATATGTGACTTCTAGGGTGAATCAGGTCTCCCTGGTGAGCCTGGTCCTGAAGGTAAAAAAGGAGTTACTGGCCCCGCTGGACCCCAAGGAGGCCCTGGACCTCAAGGTCCCCCTGGTTACGATGGAATGGATGGTGCAATTGGCAACCCAGGACCTGAAGGACCTTTGGTAAGTAAAAAAATTAAGGAATAAAAAAATAACTATCTACTTATCTACCTTTCTTCTCCTCTGTTCATTTCTGCAGGGATTTAAAGGTAGCCGAGGGCGCCGAGGTGGACCAGGCAGTAAAGGATCTACTGTAAGTGTTTTGGTTTGTTTAGTTTATTTGTTTCCTTTTTTAATAATTTGTGGTGGTTCTTGTGTAGGGCTTACCAGGTCCAACAGGTCCAGCAGGTCCACAAGGACCCCCAGGCAGTACTGGTCCTATTGGTGATCAGGGAATGAAAGGAGAGGATGGACCTGCAGTAAGTCACTATTTGATAAATGTAGTTGGTATATAATCATTTTTACACTTTTATACTCATCATTAGGGCCCATATGGTCCCAAAGGTCCAGATGGTTCCCCAGGTGCTACTGGTCTTCCTGGGAAAAATGGTGTTCCAGGAAACAGAGGAACTGATGGAAATCCAGTACGTTAACGCCAGATTTGTCAAAAGAACTTAACACTTTCATGCTGCTAATGCTACCTTTTTTAGGGAAGTGATGGAGCACCTGGTGAAGCTGGTAGCCAGGGTGTGAAAGGTGATGCAGGCAAACCAGGCCCTAGGGGTGGTCCAGGACGCCCTGGAGACAATGTAAGTCTGTTAGTTAAAGGTTAACATTAATTGAATTATATTCCCTGATAATTAGGGTCGTACGGGAGATGCTGGAGCCCCAGGCTTTACTGGTGACGCTGGTCATCCAGGAGTTCAAGGTCCTCCAGGATCCAAGGGACAGCTGGGCCACAAAGGGGAGAGAGGACAAAAAGGAGATACTGGTCACCCTGGAGTACAGGGACCCAAGGGAGTAAGAGGACTGCCTGGACCAAATGGGCCATCTGGACCATCTGGACATCCGGTATGGATGTGAAATAATTTTATTGTTGGCAGTTGTAATAAAGTTCTGTACAATATCTTTGTTAACTGTATTGATAGAGATTATATTTTATCATTTGGTTGCAGGGTGACTCAGGTGATGATGGCCAAAACGGTCTTCCTGGAAAGCCTGGAAAAACTGTAAGTCTGACTAGCACAATATAGTTCATCCGTCAGTCTAGCTACCTGTGCGGTTGCTTGTTGTTAGGGTGATCCAGGACACAACGGTAATCGTGGTGACCAAGGTCCTCCTGGTAAGCGTGGAGAAGATGGCAAGGAAGGGCCTAGTGGATTGCCTGGAAGACGTGGACCCCCTGGCTTTCCTGGAGAGCCTGGAGATCCTGGAAAGAATGGTCTCCCTGTGAGTCAGCTTCCTTCCACTAGTTTATTTTATTTTCACTATAGTAGTTCTATTTGTAAGTGTATGTGTTTATTAAGAGGACGCATAACTATTACTATGGTTGTTATTATTATTATTATTGAATATATTATAGGGTAACCCAGGTAACCAGGGACCAGTAGGTGTGCCAGGCCTCAAAGGCCCCCCTGGACCTCCTGGGCCCATTGGACCTGCTGGAGAAAATGGAGCAAATGGAGAGCCAGGTCATCCTGGAGAGGATGGACAGCCAGGCCCTCATGGACCACCAGTATGTGACATATTTCGTAGTAACAGCACCTTAGATTTGGTTTGGTACTATCATAAGTAATAAGGATTTATGGTATCTGTGTGTATGTGTGTTCAGGGACACAAAGGACAAAAAGGTCGTCTCGGTCAACATGGCGCCCAAGGTGAGCCAGGAGAGAAGGGCCCCTCAGGACCCCCAGGACCACCTGGCGGCAAGGGTCCTGCAGGAGCCCATGGACGTGAGGGAAACAGAGGAGCAAAGGGAGATATTGGTCCACAGGTAAATTTCTGTGTGCCACGATGCGAGGCATAAATGTGATATTTAATCATGTAATTACAGGGTCCTCCTGGCAAGCATGGCAATGCTGGAGAGAAAGGAACCCGTGGAAACCCTGGCAAACAAGGAGCCAGGGGAGGCGCAGGCCCTCCTGGAGGTGCAGGTGGACCAGGGCCTGAAGGACCTAAGGGACAACGAGGAGCACAAGTAAGAATATCAACTTGCTATTTCATTGTTTGTAGTGCAAGTTACATTTACCTAAAATATGTTCTGTTAGGGTCCTGCTGGATCTCAAGGTTTAATTGGTCCCACTGGTCCTATTGGCGCTGCTGGACATCCTGGACCTAAAGGTATGGGTGGAGATCTCGGACCTGTAGGACTTCAGGGAGAGCCGGGTCCAGATGGACCAAGAGGAAATGATGGTCCTCCTGGAAAGAATGGTAATACTGGACCTCCTGGACCTCCTGGGCCAGATGGTAAAGAGGGACCCGATGGAGAAACAGGTCCAGCTGGGCCTGCTGGACCTTACGGTGATCAAGGACACAGGGTAAGTGAAAAAGTGCTCTATATATCCTCAAAAGGACTGCCAACGATTTTTTTTTTTTTTTAAAGTTTGTATTTTAATTGGGAATAAGGCTAATGTGGTGTATGCAAAATCTATTCTTCTACTAGGGTGTGATTGGTGATACTGGCCCAGCTGGACCACCAGGAGCTCCCGGCCATGAAGGTGACAATGGAGCACCAGGACAGAGAGGAAAAGTTGGACCATCTGGACCACGGGTTAGTACTACTATTTGTAGGTATAATTGTAATACTAACTTTTTATCTTGCTTTTTTTGTTGCTTTTATCCAGGGAGAACCAGGCAAACGTGGACCTGATGGCGTCCCAGGTACTATGGGGCCCAAGGGTTTGAAGGGTATGAAGGGAGACGACGGTGCTCATGGTCTGCCTGGAGAAGCGGTAAAGATGCACATCATCCTAGCTCATGGCTATGAATGAAATTAAATGAGTTTGTTTCTTAGGGTGATGCAGGTCCTCAAGGCATGCGTGGAGACAAAGGCAAAGTTGGAGCTCCGGTAAATATTGGGTCTCACTAACTAAAGACTTTTGGGGCAGAGGTTTGCAGTAAGGTTAAGGATACATGGTAGGGAATAGGATGGGTCACATCAAATCTGTATTGTAATTACATGCCAAATCTGTCATGTTTGTGCTCTGACGTTTTTGTATTGCACTTATCTCTTAGGGTGAAAAAGGTGATGATGGTCCCTTTGGCCCACAAGGGTCCAAGGGTCCAAAGGGTCCTCAAGGTCCCAGAGGATTTGTCGGGCCTAAGGGTCCCACTGGTCCCAATGGTCCTGATGGTGCTGATGGTAATCCTGGAGATGTTGGACAAGATGGAAATCCTGTAAGTGCCCATGATTACTAGTACCAATAGGGTTATATCATAACTTACTTTTACAGGGTGATGTTGGACCTCCTGGACCACCTGGACCAACTGGCAGTCGTGGTGATGAAGGTCTCCCTGGACCTAAAGGAGCTGATGGAACGGCTGGTGGACTTGGCCCACAGGTTAGTATGACCATGAACTGACTGCAGTGCGCTAAAAGTTGTACTGAACCTTCTCCCTTTCCTAATATCACCTAATCATTCAATTGTAGTCCCAATATAATGTTGAATGTTGTGTATTATGTATGTAGGGTGACAAAGGTAACCCAGGAGCTCCAGGTGAACGAGGTGAGGTAGGCCATCCAGGCCCAGTTGGAGATCCTGGCTTACCAGGACCTCCTGGAGAAAATGGAGCTGATGTAAGTGCTATTTTGCTATACACACACACACACACACACACACACACGCACGCGCACACACACACACACACACACACACACACACACACACACACACACACACATAGGGGATAAACTGATTTATTTTTTTTCCAATCCCTTTGTTATTCTTCAGGGAGCAAATGGACCTGATGGACCTAAAGGACCTCCAGGACCTCAAGGAGAAGTTGTATGTTATGATACTCACTCAAGAGGCATATCAAAATTATGGTACTGTTACTTAGGGTGAGGTTGGTGCTCCTGGTGATGTTGGTGGCCAAGGAAATCAAGGTGGCCAGGGGAAAACTGGTTTCCCTGGAGCAAGAGGACTTCAAGGAGATCCAGGAAATCGTGGCCTGAATGGAACTCAGGGACCTGATGGACCACCTGGAGCTGAAGGCAAACAAGTTAGTTGGGAAAGAAGAAAAATACCACTACTGCTACACTTATTATCTCCTACTATGGACCATTTCATTTAGTTGTGATTATTTGACTGTAGGGACCTACTGGAGAAGTTGGTCCACCAGGAATGGTTGGAGCTGATGGTGTCACTGGTAATGATGGTGAGAAGGGACAGCGTGGATTTCAAGGACCTGCAGGACCCCAAGGTGTAAAGGGACCCGTAGGTATGCCTGGACCTGTTGGCTTGCAAGGACCTGATGTAAGTTATTTTTGCAGTATATGGAAGTAAATAAATAATCTTTTTTTTTTACCTTACCTGTGTTTCTAGGGTAACAAAGGTAAAGATGGTGATGCTGGAAGTGATGGATCACCTGGACCACTTGGACCAGATGGAGACAAAGTATGTATGCACTTGTTTATATGCTCACTAATTTCTTACTGTTTGTAATTCCTGTCCTGTGCTAGTTAGCCATGAAGAGATATGTGTAGACATCCGATAGATTCTCAATGATTAAAAAATAATAAATAATTTAAAACACTAGGTTTTGATTTTTTTGCTTCTTATTTTTTGCTTTTTTTTTTTTTTGAGAGTGCCACAGTAAAGTGAAGGAGTTATTTTATGATTTTTATTCACACTATCAATTCAATATACACTCACTGATTTCACTAATGTAGAACATTCTGGAAGTACCTCAATACCTGGAGGGATAGTACACAACTTTAATGTATTATATTATTTGTAGGGACCACAAGGCAACAAGGGATCAGATGGAGCACCTGTAAGTCAACTGGATTCTCTATTAAAATGCTGGTTTCATGTGTTGCTGTTATTTTTATTATCATCATTTTATTGTTATTATTGCCGTTATTAAGGGTGATGCTGGCCCAGATGGACCTCCTGGACCACCAGGAACTGATGACTCCCATAAATCATTCTACTCCAGCCAGAAAGATGACCTTCACAAGATTGAAGTGAGGATATAACATAATGAAGGCTTGTAGACAGAGAAGAGAGTTAGAATACTTAATAAGGGGCTGACCACCAGTAGACTTGTGGATGGATTACATACGGGAAATCTCAGGAACTGTCCTAAGTATTACTGATTTCATGTGTACAGGTTCCCGAAAACTTTAACTCTGACAGTATTCAAGTGCAGCTCTCTGACAAGCTGGGCGGTCTTCTCTACCCAGTAGGCTCCAAAGAAAACCCTGCCATGTCCTGCTCTGATGTCTATTCTTGCAACAGAGACTCATTCAAGCCAGGTCAGTGGATAGTCTAGAATTAATCATGTTGCTGCAGTTTTTCATAAATGTTACTTACTGTCTTTACTAGGCAAGTATTGGATTGATCCCAATGAGGGATCCTCCAAGGATGCCATCTCAGTTTTCTGCAAAGGCCCAGAGACTTGTCTCACTCCAGTCAGAGAGGTAAGTGCTACTGGCAGTTAGTGTCTAGATGGAAGAGTATGGTGGTGTTATGTTGAAGATAACATGATTTACCCTCCCCTGCTGTACTTATGTTTAGTTTGAGTATGAGGAAGGTGTGGTTCCACTGCGCTTCCTGAGTCTGAAGCACGCACATGTCCGCCAAAACATCACATATGACTGCAAGAGTGGAGTGGACAACTTCATGTTGGTGAAACTACAAGCAGCCAATGGAGCCACTGTCTCCTTTGATGATAAGACTGTCAGAATGGTGTCTCAGGTACATACGTGTGGAATGTCTCTAAGATATAAGGATTATAGAAGTTAAAAAGTGAATTATTTCACTTTTAAATAATACTTCATAATATTTTACTAATTGATGATAAATGTGTATAATGAAATAAGGAGGGGAAAAGACACAAATATTTGGCTTTCTGAGTCAAGCAGGGCAACCATTTGATATCCTTCCTTTCCTCTTGTTTTCTCCAGCCTGGTGAGTGTCCTGTCATTCTTGAAGTGTCCAGTGAAGATGGTGAATTGAGCAACAGTGCTTTGCCAGTGAGGGGTGTTGTAGTAGACGCTCACAGCAAACCAAGTAGCTATGCTGCTGGTCCTCTCTGCTTCTGGTAGGCTCTCCTCCATATTTCACTGTGATTCAATCAAACTGTTTCATGGTTTGCACTTTTCCTTCATTTTTTTTATTAACTTAGTATGCTTTATTTTATTACTTTTTGCTCAAGTCATTTTTATACCATCAGACTGACGCTTTGAATTTTTTAATTTTATAATATTCTTTCATTCTTTTATTTCAGTTCTGCGTTATGTACTCAATGAAAAATGTTATCTTCACTTTTTAAAAATACATTTTAGCACCGTGCTAAAAAGGTACAAGAATGATAAATATGTATTTACTGCAACTGTGCCTTATAATGCTTCCTGTTTAAGAGCATGTCAAAATTATACAAACAAACAATAAATAAATAATTTGCACAAAATATTGCCCATTCATAAAAAACACTAAGCAGTGTAAAGTAACAGATTGTGCTAAACTGAATATATTATGAACAAAAAACAAAAAATAAATCTTCACAGTTCTGCATATACACTGCAAGAGAGAAAAATAGAGACCATCACAAACTTACTCAGTATTTTATGAAGGTTCACTTACGCATCTTTCTTATTAAAGTAAGTGCTGATTTTCCCTCCAAATTTCCTTATTTCGTTGATCACTAATCGACTCAGCAACTACAAAATACACCACTAATATTGAAATTCAATTGCACAAACAGGAGAGCAAGTTGTAGCTATAGCTTATAAAAATGACATGTGTAAAGAATTCTGCAACATGATTGTGAGCTCCATATAAAAAGTAAAATGATAAAACTTTCACAATATTCAAGCAAAATAGCCGGAGAGCACCACATGAAGAAATGTCTTATAATGCTGCTTATAAACATTCCACGTGACTTCTCAGGAGTCTTCAACCAATGAAGTACATTTTGAAAAACCAAACTAAAGCACAATTTGAGTATGCTGCTATGGACAGTTTCCCAATTGATAGTATCTGGTCTGCCACATGCAGGCTATATCTGGAGTGTGAATAACGTTCAATTATCTCTTTGTAACCACTGCGTATAATTGTTATATAGTCTGTCACTATCTGTCATGCAAACCATGTATTAGTATGTCTAGTCCTTTAACCACAGTTTTACCTATACATATACATCAATTCATACACACACGAGGTGCAGATAGTTCACTTGTCTTGATGTCATATTTTCACCCTCAGAAAAAAAAACACAACAACAACAACAACATTAGTTGTGACAGCACATAAATTGAAGGGAAATTATTCATAGTGCAAAGCATGCAACCTTGCATAGCCTGAATGGATCCATTTCATAAATGAATAACAACTGAAGTGGAAGTGTTCAACACTCACATGACGTAGCCTCACACATGTGCATGCAGAGGATTAACAAGCAGTTTGAATATACATAAATGCACCTAGGTTATAATTGGCAAGTGAGACATTATTAGGGATGTTCAATTGAAAATTGGGTAAATGTTATTTGTTTATATGAGTAGTACCTGGTTCTTTTTAGAAGCATAAAAATGGTGCACTTTTTCCAAAAAACAAAAACAAAACCAAAACAAAAAAACAACAACTGCTTTTTAGGCTTACAACAGTGGGGATACTAAAGCAGTATTTAAGTCTCACATTATTTCCCAGAAGAATTGCGAGTGGCCAATGGCCATAGCTTTTGTTACTTTGATGATTAAAGATTACGTTCTCTTGAGTTTTAGAACAAAGTGTACTAACAGAATTGTGCTCAAAAATATTTACTTGTGGAATTTCGATTGCAAGTCCACTTTTGATAATCAACCTTGTTCATTACTTAATGTTCAACATTTGAACAATTACATTTAACGTATTTAGCGACTATGTCACCATGTACATGAATATGATGACATGACAACTTACCAAAGCAGATGCAAAACATGAAGACATGAGAAGATAAAATGCTGGATCCCAGTTCTATAGAAAATAAACAAACAAACAAACAAAAAACAAATAAATCAATAAACAATTCAATAATTAGGTTCTTAACTTGAGGTAGTCCAACTTCTTTATCGAGCGTAGCATGCATTGTACCTAGCTCAGCTTACCTTGCTGTTAGTGATGAATCCGACTAAAAGAGGTCCAACTGCTGCTCCTAAGGAGCCGGTTCCATCTATGATGGCCGTCACAGTGGCTTTAGCATTCTGATTAGCCTTCAAAGACTGGTGTGTACCCTTTACCAGAAACATAAATCAAGTCGGAAGATGTTTATTTGATATCGTACAAAACAATTTGATAAGTTAACAAGTGCAATGTGTTGTATAGATGACTGAGGTAAACCATGTGTTGGATACATGACCATGTACATGCATCTGTGTGAATGGTTACACTATGTAAGGTCCAAACTCACCAGATCACTAGAAACGGCAGTAGTGATTATACCATATGGACCATTCACACATATCCCACAAGCTATGAGCAGTAAGATCTGTGACCACAGGTTGATGGCGCCATATTGACGAAACACAAACAGCTGCAAATACAACACAACTTCAAGATCGCAATAAGATGGAAGGCATTATATAATTCTTCATTCTTACAAAAGGAACAGCCAGTAGTAAGAAGGAGACACAAGTCACAGCACGAGCATTCAGCCTGTCCGATATGATACCAGCTATAATGCCGCCTGCAGCAACATTGTACAGAAATGCATATACCATGTTCAAAATACATCACCATGACAGATAACATATTCACCACGTCATATCATGTTACATGACATGCTACATGTAGTGCTGGTGATGGGAGATGTGAATACTACAAAGCTTCATTGTGCATACATATATGGCGGATCTGGCGCTAATGACAAGGGGCTTAATTGTATTTAGGTCAAACTCATGACATTTACTAGACAAATGGTATGGACATTAATAGAGCATAAGCTAGAATATGTACAGTATGCATCCATCTTGTAGACTGAATGTCTGTATGGGTACATTGGTACATCAATAAACTTGATTGGGAGGGGGAAAAGTGGCCCCCTTGCCCCCCTACCCCCTGGATTCTCCCCATATTATACTTGAAACAAATTACAGTATTAATGCTCCATAGTTACTGACTCACCCAATATTCCGCCCACATCAAAGACCGTTGACAACCAGTCAGACTGAGGTCCCGACAGATTAGGATCTGTTTGTATGTGTATATGTGAGTATAGTGAAGAAAGATAGTACATGGAGACCCCAACATCTCCTACACATTATTTTAGAGTTGAACCATTTGCACAAAACTATCACTATCAATTAGTTACCTAAATCAGCATTTAGCTTTTTTTTTCTTTCATGTTGCCCATAGTTTTAAATAATTTCCAGGTGGTGTGTTGACTCTATATGTCTGTAGTGATTAGACAAACTATAAGTACTAAACAAAGGTGCCACGTAAAAGTTATTTATAAAATCTTTTCTCGTCAATGGAATAGTGGTATCAACATCAGCACACTGGCTAAATGTGATGACAACAGACTACACACACAGCTACACACAATGCACATGGACATATACTTGGGAACCACATAATTCACAACTGTTCAAGATATACATGTGGTACCAGTTACACACTTTGGCCTATAAGCTAATTTCTACAAGTAACATTGATGTGTGCATAGGAACATGCGCTCACTTACTTGTAGCCTTGACATAGAGAGGTAGCCAGTAGAGGAAAGTGTAGCTGACTAACTTGTTGAAGAACAATGCTAAAGAGAATTCCACAACGCCCTGTCAACAACAAACGATTAGGATTGCAATAAAGATGGTCTAAGCATCTTAAGTAACCAACAAAAGCAATAATTGGCTAAAATCACTGCAGATTATAGTAGTAGTAGTAGTAGTAGTAGTAGAGAGCTATACTGCCAAACTGTATGCTTGCCCCAAATTGACATTAAAATTAGTGTCTTACACACTATTACTGACATAATACACTGCATGCCTATGATGCTATAATTTCAATGTCAAATGCAACATATTCACAACATTCAATAGTCACATCTCCTGCCCACCCCACACATAACAACCTTACTGGAATCAGAAGAGCACGCATGAAATTGACAGCTTTGGTGTCCTTCTGTAAATATGTACAAATGGCAAAAAAAATTACATACATGTACTTGTCTTTAAATTAAAACTTCAGAAACATAAAGCCAGCTGGACATTGCAAAATTCAAACAAAATCAGCTAGAGCATAGCAATCTAATACTAGATAATTATCAGCAGTGGGAACATGTGAGTAGTACACTAGACTACCATCAGAGATAATAGGCTTGTCAGCTGGTAGTAGTATCCTTCTCATGATTTAATTTTATGGTAGCATTTTAGTAAATAAGTAATGCACCTTATTTGACTCATTGAATGGATAGAGATACTCCAATATGGCAAGCAAGCTAGCCTAGTCTAGACACTGATACATTTTAAGTATGCTCACAATTGGGTCAAGAATAAAGTGGTGCTGAAAAATAAAAATAGCTAAGTATCAAGTCTTATCAGTGTGAATTAAACACTTTGCTAAGCCACGAAACCATAATTTAAAAGTGTGTAAAGATTACATAAATTCTACTTGACGTGGTGTACAATCTTGTTCACTCGCCAACAAAATGTGACTATGCTAAACTTCTCTCACATGCGGCACTACCAGTTATAGCACGACACCAACACAGCTATAGCACGACACCAACACAGCTATAGCACGACACCAACACAGCTATAGCACGACACCAACACAGCTATAGCACGACACCAACACAGCTATAGCACGACACCAAC